>Ga0310825_100361_pt1 | contig 52256 bp, 51 predicted proteins | sample WT_ome_9_FD_202243 | JGI IMG/M metagenome (GOLD analysis project Ga0310825, IMG submission 202243) | Sorghum-adapted microbial communities enriched on wild type (WT) sorghum from Joint BioEnergy Institute, Emeryville, California, United... ... | reverse complement strand
AACCACCAGCGCTGCCCCGGCTCGCTCGAGCGCGACCCGGGCGACGGCTCGACCCCGTTCACCGACGGCGGCACGCTCAACTGCGACCCGACCCAGGTGCCGACCGGGCCATGAGCCCCGCGCGGGCTAATCCCGGTACTCGGGCGGGTAGGGCGCGTAGCGCGGCTTCGCCAGCTCCTCGCGCAGGGTCTCGCGCGCGTCTGGATAGAAGCCGATGTTGAACTCGTTGAACGGGTTCACGCTGCGGTAGTAGATGAGCATCCGCGCGCGCGGGTGCTTGCGCGCCCAGGAGAACAGCCGCTTGACGAAGGCGCCGCCCGGGTCGGCGTCCCACGGCGCGTACTCGCCGATCAAAAACGGCTTCTTGCGATACGTCCGGTAGAAGCGGTTGAGCGCGCGCCAGGCGGTGCCGTTCGCGTACTTCGCGTAGATGTCGGTGCCGACCCAGTCCACGTACTTCGCGCCGGGCCAGTAATTGTGGGGCTGGTTGCCCTTCACGTCGGGTGAGCCGAAGGTCAAAGGGACCCACAGGAGCGCGACGCTCGGGCGCGGCAGCACGCTCGGTACGTCGAACTTGTCGTAGATCGGCGCCCGGTCCGAGGTGGCGCGCAAAAGCCGGGGCAGCTTCTCCTTGCGCAGCTGGCGGTTGACCGTCTTGCGGGCGCCGCCGCGGACGACGATCGCGAAGCGCCGCCACGCCTTCCGGTACCACTTGGCCGAGTGGTCGGCGCCGCGCCGGGTGCCGTTCGCGTTGAACGCCGAGTACGGGTTCCAGTGCCCGTTCATCTCGGGGAGCAGGCGGATGTAGACGTTCTGCCCCCACTTCGAGATCGAGCGGTTGAGGGAGAGCAGGTACCGGTCGCCGTGGCCGAGAGCGATCTGCTTCGGCGTGATCTTCTCGGGCTTGCCGCCGGGCGCGGTGGAGAGGCTCAAGACGCCGCGCGTGCGGGTGGCCTCCCAGCGCTGGAGGGCGCCGGTGCCGAGCGGCACGCCCCAGTGGAAGAAGCTCTGCGAGACGGCGGGATGCGACCCGATCTCCTCGGCGAAGGCGTCGAAGTGCTCGGTATGCCCGGTCTCCGAGACGCCGTGGAACACCTTGCCCTTCGGGGGGAGGAGGGCCCTCGCGTCCGCGGCCGGCGCGAACGCGAGGGCTAGGAGGAGAGACAGCACCGCGACGACCGCCCCAAGAAGCTCGAGGGCTTTGATTCGGTCGCGCAGCGCGTTCATACCTCCCTATCGGCAGGCACGACGAGGGCTTCAAATCGCGGCCCCCCTACGCTGGACGGTCATGCGCCGCCTGCTGATCCTCGCCGCCGCGATCGTCTTCGTGGACACGATGTTCTACGCGGCGATCGCCCCGATCCTGCCGGCGCTGAGCGACGAGTTCGGGCTCTCGAAGAGCGCCGCGGGCGTGCTTGCGGGCTCCTACGCCGCCGGCACCCTGGTCGCCGCGCTGCCCGCCGGCCTCGTCGCCGCCCGGATCGGCACGCGGCCGACCGTGCTGGGCGGCCTCACGCTCATGTCGATCGCTGGGCTCGGGTTCGCGTTCGGCGAGTCGGAGCTGGTGCTCGACGCGTCGCGGTTCGTCCAGGGCGTTGGCGGGGCCGCGTCCTGGGCGGGAGTGCTGGGCTGGCTGATCGGGATCGCGCCGAGCGAGCGGCGCGGTGAGCTCATCGGGGCGACGATGGCCTTCGCGATCGGCGGCGTGCTCTTCGGCCCGGTCGTGGGCGGCGCCGCGGAGGAGCTCGGGCGCGGGCCCGTCTTCGCCGCGGCGGCGGTGTTCGGAGTCGTTCTGATCGTCCTCACCCTGCGACTCGACGTCGCGACGCCGCCCGCGCTGCGCCAGCCGGGGATGGTCCGGACGGCCTTCGCGGCGCCCGGCACGCTCGTCGCGATGTGGCTTGTGCTCATGCCGGGCGTGCTGTTCGGCACCCTCGAGGTGCTCGTCCCGCTGCGTATGGACGAGCTCGGCGCCGGGGCCGCGGCGATCGCCGTCACGTTCATCGTGGCGGGAATCGCCGAGGCGATCACGACACCGGTCACGGGGCGGATGGCCGACCGGCGGGGGCGGATCTTCCCGACGCTCCTGGGGCTCCTGAGTAGCGCTGGGTTCATGGTCGTGCTCGGGTTGCCGGAGGCGGCCTGGCTGGTCGCGGTCCTCGTGGTCGCCGCGACGCCCGCGATCGCCACGCTGTGGTCGCCGTCGATGGCGATGCTCGCCGATGCCGGCGAGCGGGCGGGCGTCCCGCAGGGCCTCGCGATGGGGATCTCCAACCTGGGCTGGGCGGTCGGCAACACCGTCGGGGCGACGGGCGGCGCCGGGCTCGGCGAGCTCGCCGGCGACGTGGTCGCCTACCTCGTGCTGGCGGCGATCTGCCTGGCGACGGCGGCCTTTCTTGTCTCCTCCCGCGGCCGGCGCTCGCTTCCGGTCGAAAAGCCGGCGGAGGAGCGCGAGCCACTGCGGGAGTCGGAGCCGGTCGCGTGACGATCGGCCGGCGCGCCCGTAGTACGCGTATGAAGCGATTTCTGCCCATGCTCCTCGCGCTCGGCGCCCTCGGCTTGGTCGCCGCGCCCTCCGCATCGGCGTGCAGCTGCGTGCCGCTGGTGCTCAACAAGCAGACGTTCAAGCGCTGGGACGCGGCGGTCGTCGGCCGCGTGGTCTCGACGAAGCCGCGCGGAGCGCGCGCCGTCCACAAGGTCCGTCTCCTGCGCGTCTACAGGGGCGCGCGGCTCAAGAAGCGGCGTTTCGTGCGGATCACTACCGCCCGCCACGGCGCGAGCTGCGGCCTCGAGCCCGACCGCAACGGCCGCTTCGCTGCCTTCCTTTACAAGCGCCCGAGGAGCGGCCCGTGGCGGACCAACCTCTGCCTGCAGGCGGACCCCGCCGCGATGCGCCGGGCGGCGAAGAAGCTCGGCTACGCGCGGACGCTGGGCTGCGGCTGAGCGCGCACGGCCGGCCAGCCGCCGCCACCACCGGGACGGGACGTTCAGCCCTGGTCTTCGCTTTTCGACTACCAGGGCTGAACGTGCGGCTGGGCCCCGCGGACTTTCAGCCCTGGTGTGCGGTTTCCGACGACCAGGGCTGAACGCGTGGATTGAGCGCGCGGAGTGCGAGCGGAGGGGGTGGGATTCGAACCCACGGACCGGGGGTTGCCCGGTCAACGGCTTTCAAGGCCGCCGCATTCAACCGCTCTGCCACCCCTCCGGGAGGGCGCGTTCGGCCCGCGCTCAGGGTAGACGCTGGCGGTGCGCTCGGACAGCCTCAGAGCTCGAGGCGCCGAAGCCAGTCGCGGACCGCGCTGCCGACGGCATCGGGGTCGGCTCGCAGGCCGTGGTTTCCCGCCACTTGGGCGACCTCGCGGTTCGGGCCCGGGGGCGGCATGCCGAACGGGTCGCTCGTGCCCTGGACGACGAGTACGGATGCCTCGACCGCGTCGAGCTCCGGCAGGCGGCTGGGCGGGGCCTCGCGCGAGTTGCGCCGGCGCGGCCGCTGGAGGGGGAAGGCGAGGCAGAGCACGCCCGCGGGCCGATGCTCGGCCGCCCACCGGCAGGCGACGCGCCCGCCCAGGGACCGGCCCCCGACGACGAGCGGCAGGCCGGACAACTCCTGCGCTTGCAGCCGCTCGAGCACCGCCGCCCACGCCGCGTCGAGCTGGCGCGCGGGCGCCGGCGAGCGGCGACCCGCCACTCGGTAGGGCTGCTCGACAAGCGCGACCGCGAAGCCCTCCTCGACGGCGGCCTCCTTGGCGACCACGATGTCCGGAGCCTCTACGCCGCCGCCCGCGCCGTGGCTGAGGACCAGCGCGCCGCGGGGCCCGGCGGGCAGGGTCAGGTGCGCGCGAGCCGGGCCGTGGGGCGTATCGATGTCGATCGAGGTGGCGGCCACCCGGCGATGTAATCACTTGCCGGTGGGCACGCGCGGCGCCGATTAGGCTGCCGTTCAAATGCCCCGCTGGACGAACTGGGCGCGCGAGCAGAGCTGCAACCCGAGCGCGATCGAGCGGCCGGCGAGCCGCGACGAGCTGCGCGAAGTCGTCGCCCGCGCCGCGGCGGCCGGCAGGCGGGTGCGCGCGTCGGCCTCGGGGCACTCCTTCACCGACATCGCGCTCACCGACGACGTCATGGTGCGCCTCGACCGGCTGCGCGCGCCGCTCTCCTTCGACGCGGAGACGGGGCGGTTCAAGGTCGAGGCGGGGATCGTGCTCGGCGAGCTGAACCGCCTGCTCGACGAGCACGGGGTCGCGTTCGCCAACCTCGGCGACATCGACCGCCAGACGATCGCCGGCTCGATCTCGACCGGCACGCACGGGACCGGCGAGCGCTTCCAGAACGTCTCCGCGCAGATCGTCGGCTTCGAGCTCGTGACGGCGGACGGCTCGGTGGTCGAGATCGACGAGTCGGAGCCCGAGCTCCTGCGCGCGGCCCGGGTCGGCCTGGGTGCGCTCGGGATCATCTACTCGGTGACGATCGCGACCGTCCCCGCGTTCACGCTCCACCGCGTCGACAACCCCAAGCCCCTCGACGAGACGCTCAGTCGCCTCGACGAGCTGAATGCGGCGAACGACCACTTCGAGTTCTACGTCTTCCCGTACACCGACGTGGCGCTGTGCCGCGAGAGCAAGCGCACCTCGGAGCCGCCAGCCCCGCGCCATCCCGCGCTGGTCTACGCGCAGGAGGTGATGCTCGAGAACTGGGGCGGGCAGATCCTCGCCCTCGCCGGGCGGAACTTCCCGAGCCGGGTGCCCCGGATCTCCCGCCTCGCGGCGAGCGGCGTGGGGCGCTCGACGAAGATCGACCGCAGCTACAAGGTGTTCGCCTCCGAGCGGCGCATCCGCTTCACGGAGATGGAGTACGCGGTCCCGCGCGAGCACGCGCGCGAGGCGTTCGAGCGCGTGCTTCGGGTAGCCGAGCGCCCGGAGCTCGCCGTCGGCTACCCGATCGAGGTGCGCTTCGTCGCCGCCGACGACTCCTATCTGAGCCCCTCGTACGAGCGCGACACCTGCTACATCGCGGTTCACCAGGACCGCAAGATGGAGTGGGAGCCCTACTTCCGCGCCGTCGAGGACGTCCTGCGCGAGCTCGGCGCGCGCCCGCACTGGGGCAAACGCCACTTCCGCACGGCCGAGGAGCTGCGCGAGCTCTACCCGCGCTGGGACGACTTCCAGGCCGCCCGCCGGCGCCTCGACCCCGGCGGCGTCTTCACCAACGCCTACACCGACCGCGTTCTGGGCCCGGTCGACGCGGGCTAGAGGAACGCCCAGCCGTCGCCGCGGTAGGTCGGGACCTCGTCGACGATCCGCTCGCCGGATATGAGGTAGAGCGAGTTGAAGCGCTCGCAGAGCTCGCCCGCCTTGGCGTGCCGCATGTAGACGCGGTCGCCGACGCGCAGCGAGCTCGCCGCGGCGCCGAGCAGCGGGGTCTGCACCTCGCCCGCGCCCTCCTCACGGTCGTAGCTCAGGCCGCGCGGCAGGAACGGCTTGGGCAGCCGGTCGCGCCCCGGCGCGCCCGAGGCCACGTAGCCGCCGCCCATCACGGTCACCACCCCCGCGCCGGGGCGGCGCACGACCGGCAGGCAGAACATCGCCGCCGGGCGCAGGTCGAGGTGGCTGTAGGAGTCGAAGAGCGCCGGCGCGTAGAAGCCCGACCCGGCGGTGAGCTCGGTCGCGACGCCGAGCGCCGCGGAGCGCGCCAGGCTCCCGGTGCCGCCGCAGTTCACGAACTCGAGCTCCGTGCCGGCCTCCTCGCGGATCGCGCCGATCACCTCGGGCAGCCGCGCGCGCAGCTCGGCGAGCGAGCGCGCCTGCATCGCGCGGATCGCGGCGCCGCGCAGCGGGCGCCCCGCGGGCCGGTCGCCGACCCCGGCGATGTGGCCCTCGTACGCCATCACGCCCACCACCCGCGTCCCGGGGCGCTCGGCCGCGTCGCGCGCGAGCGCGCGCGCCTGCGCCGCCGTGTGCACGGGCGAGCGCTTCGGGCCGATGCGCACGCCGTGCCTGCCGAGCGGCCGCCAGCTCGGGTCGATGTCGATCACCACGCGGATCGGGGTGCCGCCGCGCCCGCCCGCGTTTTCGATCAGGTCGAGCTGCGCGGGCTCGTCGACGACGAGCGCGGGGTGCGTGTCGGGCCGCTCGGCCGCGAGCGCAGCGAGCCGCGAGAGCGCGTCGCGGTCCGTTGTCGGGTAGCCGACGAAGATGTCCTCGTAGCCGCGCTCGGCGAGCATCAGCGCCTCGTCGAGCGTGAAGCTCAGGATCCCGCGGAAGCGCTCATCCAGCGCGAAGATCCGCTCGAGGACGGGCAGCGAGCGCACCGACTTGGACGCGACGCGGATCGGCAGCGAGCCCGCCTGGGCGAGCATGTGACGGGCGTTGTGCTCGAGCGCGTCGAGGTCGACGAACGCGAACGGCCGGGAGATCCCGGCGAAGATGCCCTCGTAGCGCGCGAAGAGGGCCTCGTGGTCGAGGCGGGCGTCCTGCGCTTCGCTGTCGAGGCTCGCGCGCTTCAAATCAGCGCGAGCCTACAGCGGATGCTCGGCGATCCACGGATTCGGCGTCGCCGCGGAACTCGCAGCCGGCGAGGTGGTCGTTCACCAAGCCCGCCGACTGCATGAACGAGTAGGCCGTCGTGGGCCCGACGAAGCGAAAGCCGAGGCGCTTGAGCTCCTTGGCCATCGCCTTCGACTCCGCCGTCGCGGTGGGCAGGTCGCGCATCGCCTTGGGCGCGTGGCCTGGTTCGCGGTCGGGCGCGAAGCTCCAGACCAGATCGGCGAAGCTCACGCCGCGCCTGCTGAGCTCGATCACGGCTCGCGCGTTCGCCACCGCGGCCTCGATCTTGGCGCGATGGCGGACGATGGAGGCGTCCTGCAGCAGGCGCTCGACGTCCCGCTCCCCGAACGCGGCCACCCGCTCGATCCGCCAATCCGCGAAGGCCGCGCGGAACCCCTCCCGCTTGCGCAGGATGGTGAGCCACGAGAGCCCCGACTGGAAGAGCTCGAGCGTGAGCGCTTCGAACAGCGCCCGCTCGTCGTGGAGCGGCCGTCCCCAGGCCGTGTCGTGGTACTCGACGTAGTCGGGCGCGCTCAGGCACCAGGCGCAACGGCTCCGGCCGTCGGGCCCCGGGGCGACATCCGCGCTCACGCCGCCGTCGGCGCCCGTCCGGCGCGCCAGCCCGCGCTGTCAAACGCCTCCGCCAGCTCCATGACGGGACGGAGGCTACTGCCGCTCGGTGTCGCGCCCAGGGCCGCCCACGAGCTTGTCCTTGCCCGGGCCGCCGATGAGTGCGTCCTTCCCTGGCCCGCCGAAGAGTTTGTCCTTGCCCGAGCCACCCTTGAGTTTGTCCTTGCCGCGCCCGCCGCAGATCACGTCGTTGCCGCCGCGGCCGTCGATCCGGTCGTTGCCCGCGGTCCCCACGATCACGTCCGGCCCGGGAGTCCCCTTGGTGGGCTCGCCCCTCTTCGCGAAGATCGTCGCGCGCTTGCCGTTGCAGCGCGGGAGCTTCTTGACCGTGTAGGTGACGGTGCGCTTCGCGGTGTTGCCGCCGAAGTCGGCCGCGCTCACGACGAACTCGTGCTTGCCGGGCTTGGAGGTGTCGATCTGCGTCCCGGACTCCACCGGCCCTGAGCACGACTGGACCCCGGTGCCGTCCTCGCCGTCGTCGCACTCGTACGCGGCCGTCACCACGTCGCCCTCCAAGAGGACCGCGCCGTCGGTCGGCGAGGTGATCGCGATCTGGGGCGGCGCCGGGTCTTGGACCTCGGCCGCGCCGATGTCGGTGCCGTTGCCGCCGTCCGCGTTCGGCAGCGCGAGGAAGTCGACGGTCCGCTGCAGGCCGCGCTGGTCGGTGAGCGCGTCGCCGAAGCGCTTGCCCGCGTCGATCAGCGGGCTGCCCGGCTCGGGGAGCATCGAGTCGGTCGCCCCGCCGTTCGCGGCGAGCGGGCCGAGCATCGGGTCGATGCCCTCGATCAGGTGGTGGGCGTTGGTGATCGTCGGGCTTCCGCGGTCCTCGAGCAGCGAGTATGCGACCTCCGCGAACTTCCCAGAGAGGTCGTCGAGCAGGGGGTCGTTGTCCGCGAGCACGGTGTTGTAGATGCGCGCGGTGCCCTCCGGGACGCGGACGGCGCCCACGCCGGGCACGGTCGGGGCGAACTTGGTGCCGACGATCGTGGAGTTGCGGATCTCGAGCGAACCCGCGGCCGGGGAGTACCCGACGACGCCGCCGACGTACCAGGACCAGCCGGCGTTCCCGTTCACGAAGTTGTCCGCGAACGTCGAGTTCTCGATCACGGCGGTGTCGCTGACGGACTCGTCGCCCCAGGTCTCGTGCCCCGCGTGGATCGCCGCCCCGCCCTCGGCCTCGTTCTCGAAAAACAGCGACCCGCGGACCGTGATGCTGCCGTTGTGGCCGTAGATCCCCCGCCCTCGCCGAAGTCCGAGCCGTTGGAGGCAAAGACCGAGTTCTCCACGACGACCCCCGCGAAGTCGGCGCGTATGGCGCCGCCGCGGATCACCGGGTTGGCGCCCGAGCCCGGGTTCATCTGGAGCCTCGCGTCGGTGACGACGAACGCCGGCGAGAGCGGCCGGGGCCCGATGAGCAGCGCCGGCATCCCGTGCTCGAGGGTCAGGCCCGAGAGGCCGCCCTCCTCGACGACGCTGAAGATGGGGTCGGCCGAGTTGCCGCGGATCGTGAGCTGGTCCGCGCCCGGCCCGACGATCTCGATGGGGTCCTGCGTGCGAAGGGGCAGGACGTCGTCCCCGAGGCCGCTCATGTCGATCGTCCCGCTGAGCGAGGGCGCGAACACGATCCGGTCGAGCTCGGATTCGGGGTTGTCCCCATCGGTGGCGGCCGCCCACGCGGCTCGCAGCGATCCGGGGCTCCCATCGGCGGCGAGCGTGGTCACCATGAAGTCCTCCGCCGCCGCCGGTGCGGCTCCCACCGCCAAGCACGCCAGCGCAGAAACACAGGCGGCGGGCGCCGCCAGCGCGCGTCTCACACCCCCGACCATCGCGCGAGCCTAACCGGAAACTGGCGGAAGGTCCAGACCAGGGGTGGCGCCGCGCGCGCGGGCATCTAGAATCGGCTTTCCTCGCTCGGAGAGGTGGCCGAGTGGCTGAAGGCACTCGCCTGCTAAGCGAGTAGGGGGCTAATAGCTCTCTCGAGGGTTCGAATCCCTCCCTCTCCGCTTCTTCCCCCGCCTGAGGCCGCGAGGCCCAGGCGCCTGTCTAACCCAGTCGCGCGCCGCCGAGAGCGCGGCGCCGGCACTCCGACCTGCGGGGAGCAGCGAAGTCGACCTCGGAGGGGGATGACGACCGAACATCAGGAGACGACCCTGCGCGAGCAGCACCGGACGCTGCTCTTGAGCTACGCGGACACGCTGCGCATCTTCGAGCCGGCCGACCACGCGGCCATCGAGGAGGCGACCCGGCGCCTCGACGGGCGCATGCGGGGCGCCGAGTGGCTGGGCGACCGGTACCGCCGCCGCCGGTACCGGATGCCGCCGCGCGACCTCGGCGGCGCCGTCGAGATCGAGTGCGACGACGTCGAGCTCCTCGTCATTCGCCTCCTCGCGCGCACCGGGCCCCACGGCCAGTTCTCGGTGACGCCGGAGGGCGACGTCTTCACCGGCGTTCGCAACGGCTACCACTACGAGGCGGACCACTTCTACGTCTCCGGTCTGTCTCCGGTCCTGGACGCGGCGGCCGACGTCCTGCTCGCGAGGACGTCCGGCGAGGGTGGGCGCATGTACGTGCACACGACGACCCGCGTGATCGAGCGCGCCGCGGACAAGTCGAAGCTGGCAGACCTCGTCGAGCCGGGCGCGGCCGACCGGGGGTCCGAGAGGTTCGTGAGCCTCGACCAGGACTAGCCACCGCGGGCGGCCGGGGCCGTAACCTCAGGCGGGTGATGGCGCGCGGGCCCGTATTGGCTTGCCTCGCCGCGGGAGCGGCGCTCGCCCTGGTGGCGTGCGGCGCCGACGAGCGGGAGGAGCCCTCGGCGGCGCCGCCGGCCGCGGCTGCCGACGCGAGAGCTGCGGCGGACTCCGGTTCCGGGGCGCAGGGTGATGCGGAGGCCCGGCGCCCGGTGCTCGAGCTGCCGGAGAGCGGGCACCCCGTCATCTGGCCCCGCCCGAAGGAGCGCGTCGTCCTGCGGGACCGGCCGGGCGGAAAGGTGATCGCCCGCCTCGGGCAGGAGACGGAGTGGGGCTCGCCCACCGTGCTCTACGTCGCAGAGCGCCGCGGCGCGTGGGCGGGCGTGCCCACGCCGCATCGGGAGAACGGTGAGCTCGCCTGGGTGCGCCTCGACGCCACGAAGCTGGTCGCGGGCAGCGTGCCGTGGGAGATTCGCGTGGACCTCTCCGACTTCAGAGCCGAGCTGCGGCGCGACGGCAAGGTCGTGCGCTCGTTCGCGGTCACGGTCGGGGCGCCCGAGTCGAGCACGCCGACGGGCCGCTTCGCGGTGACCGACACCTTCCGCGGCGGGCTCGACCCGAGCTACGGCTGCTGCGCGGTCGCGCTCACGGCGCGCCAGCCCGACCTGCCGTCCGGGTGGATGGGCGGCGACCGGATCGCGATCCACGGCACCGACGGCCCGCTCGGGCGGGCCGCCTCGCACGGCTGCGTGCGCGCCCGCGACGCGGACGTGAACGCTCTGGTCGAGCGCGTGCCTCCCGGCACCCCGGTCACGATCACGCAGTAGGGCTCGCGGCGCAAGGACTGGCGCGCACGGTGCCGCTGGTTTACGCTCGCACGCGAGTGGGCCTCTTCGATTACGTCAAGCGCCGCCGCGAGCGCGAGAGCGCCGTCTCACCGGCCGACCTGGCCGCCTACACCGACCCGGTGCAGCCCTCGCGCGAGGAGCCGGCGGACGTCGTCGGCCGGCCGTTCCGGGCATCGGGCGTGCAGGTGAACGTCGGCGGCAACCTCGACCTCGGCTCGCTCATGGGGATGGTGTTCGAGGCGATGCGGACCGGCAGCGTGCAGGTGAGCCAGGCCAAGAGGCAGACGATCGATATGAGCGGCACCGGTCTGCGCGACCAGATCCTCGAGGCGCTGCGGGCGGCAGGCTACGACCCGGAGGCGGGTCCGCAGCAGATCGACGCGACGGCCGACCCGGCACTGCAGGAGCGGGTCCTCGGGGCGCTCACCGAGCACGGGATCGACCTTTCCGCGGCGGGCGGCATGAGCATCGAGGCCGGCGATCAGCGCGCGGGCGAAGGGCCGGGCGGCGGGGTCCCCGAGGGGCGCTAAAGCTCGCCGCGGGCACGGCCCCGTATCGTGGTGGCATGAGCACCGCAACCGCCGCCACGCAAGACGAAGCCCTCGAGGAGGCGCGCTGGAACCTGGAGCCGCTCGTCGACGGTCGCGGCCCCGTCGGCGTGCGCGCTTTGCTCGATGACGCCAAGGAGCGCGCCGACGCCTTCGCCGCCGCCCACCGGGGGCGCGTCGCCGAGCTCGACGCGGAGGGGCTCGCCGACGCCCTGCGCGAGCTCGAGGAGATCTACGACCGCGCGGGCCGCGCCGGGACCTACGCGTCGCTGTGGTTCACCACCGACACGCGTGACCCCGAGCGCGGCGCGCTCATGCAGGAGGCGCAGGAGCGCGGCGCGGCGATCGAGACCGAGCTGCTCTTCTTCGAGCTCGAGTGGAACGCGCTCGACGACGAGCACGCCAACCGGCTGATCGACGACGAGCGCCTCGCCCGCTGGCGCCACTTCCTGCGCACCTCGCGTCGCTACCGCCCGCACCAGCTCTCCGAGCCGGAGGAGCGCGTGATGACCGAGCTGCAGGTGACCGGCGCCTCGGCGTTCCGGCGCCTGTTCACCGAGCAGGTCTCGTCGCTCACCGTCGAGCTGCCCGACGCGGACGAGCCGGTGCCGCTCATGCAGGCGCTCGCCCGGCTGCAGGACCCCGACCGCGAGCGCCGCGCGGAGGCCGCGAACGGCGTCACCAGGGCGCTCGACGACGGCCTGCGCATCCGCGCCTTCGTCTTCAACACGCTGCTCGCCGACAAGGCGACCAAGGACCGCCTGCGCTCCTACGAGCACTGGCTGGCCTCGCGCAACCTCGCGAACGAGGCGAGCGACGAGTCGGTCGAGGCGCTCATCGAGGCGGTGCAGGGCCAGTACGAGCTCGCCCGGCGCTGGTACCGGCTGAAGGCGGGCCTGCTCGGGCTCGACCGCCTCGCCCACTACGACCGGATGGCGCCGGTGGTGATGGAGGAGCGGCGCGTGCCCTACGCCGAGGCGCGCGAGCTCGTCCTCGACTGCTATCGCGGCTTCTCCGAGGAGCTCGGGCGGGCCGCGGCCTCGTTCTTCGAGGGCGACTACATCGACGCCCCGCCCGCGCCGGGCAAGCGCGGCGGTGCGTTCTGCTCATACGCGGTGCCCTCGGCGCACCCCTACGTGATGCTCAACTACACCGCGCGCCCCGGCGACGTGCTGACCATGGCCCACGAGCTCGGTCACGGCGTGCACGCGGTGCTCGCGCGCGACCAGGGCATCTTCCAGTTCTCGACGCCGCTCACGGTCGCCGAGACCGCCTCGATCTTCGGCGAAACGATCGTGCTGGAGCGGCTGCTCGCCGAGGCGCCCGACGCCGAGGCGCGCCTGGCGCTGCTCGCCGAGTCGCTCGACGGGGCGATCGCGGCGGTCTTCCGGCAGGTGGCGATGAACCGCTTCGAGGACCGCGTCCACACACAGCGGCGGCGGGACGGTGAGCTGCGTGTCGAGGACTTCAACCAGGCCTGGCTCGAGACCCAGCGCGACCTGCTCGGCGACTCGGTCGACGTCACCGAGGACTACGGGACCTGGTGGTCATACGTGCCGCACTTCATCGACACGCCCGGCTACGTGTACGCGTACGCCTACGGGCACCTGTTGGCGCTCTCGGTGTACCGGCGCTACAAGGAGCGCGGGGAGGAGTTCGTGCCCTCGTACTTGGAGCTGCTGCGCGCGGGCGGCTCGCGCTCGCCCGAGGAGCTCGGCCGGATCGTGGACGTCGACCTCACCGACCCCGGGTTCTGGAGCGCGGGGCTCGAGCTGATCTCAGAGCAGCTCACCGCCGCCGAGGAGGCGGCAGCGGAGGCGGGGCGGATCTAGGCCGCCCGCTCCTCGGCCTCGAGCAGCGAGAGCTGGCCGTCGGGCGCGCCCGCGAGACGGGCGCGGCGGCGCTCGAGTGCATCCGCGTAGGCGCCGTGGTAGCTGTTGCGCACGCGCACGCCGCGCACGCCGTAGGCCTCGCGCATCGCGCGCCGCAGCGTCGCCTTGAACTCGGGCCCGTGCCAGGCGCGCTCGCCGGGCTTCGCCGGCACGGCCAGGTGGACGAGCTCGTGCAGGAGCGTCTCCTGGACGTCGCCGGGACGGATGCCCGGGTAGGCGGTCACCGAGATTCGCCACTCGCTCGGCACCGCGAACCCCAGCCGGCTGCGCGGGCGTTTGCGCGCGCGCCGCACGCGCAGCTCGGGCTGCCGCTGCGCGAGCTCACCGCCGGGCCCGCCGAGCGCCTCGAGCCGGCAGAGTCGCTGGAGCTCGTCCCACAGGTCGACGCCGGCGACCAGGTAGTAGGCGCGGGGGCGGCGCTTCATCGGACGCGAATGATCGCGGCGGGGTCGGCGGGTGGTCTCTCGGCCGGCTCCGGGTGCCGCGGTCCGTCGGGGTAGGGCGGCGAAGGAGGGGGAGGGTCGGCGGGCCGGCGGCCCGTGGGTTGTAGTGCGCGGGTGCGCTTCGCGCCGACCTCGCGGTTTCGTTGCTTGATCCAACAAGAAGCGCGAGGTCGTGGTCGGGCCCCCGGTGACCTCGCAGTTCCGTTGGTTGATCCAACGCAATCGCGATCTCGCGTGCCGCGGGCTCGCCGGCGACGCGTGACCCCGCCGCCGAAACCGAACTTTCAGCCCTCGTTGCCGTTTTTCGAACACCACGGCTGAACGTTCCGTCGGCCGCCCGGGACTTTCAGCCCTGGTTGCCGTTTTCCGAACACCAGGGCTGAACGTTGGTGGTTTGGGTGATCCGTCTGCCAGCATGAGCGCCGGATGAGTCCCGCCAAGGAAAAGGAGCTCGGTCGCGGCGAGCGCGTCCTGCCCGGGGTCTGGCGGCTGCGGCTGCCCTTGCCCTGGCCCGGCGTGCCGCACTGCAACGCGTGGGCGGTGCGCGCGGGCGACGGGGTCGTGCTCTTCGACACCGGCTACGCCGGGGCGGACGGCACGCGGCAGCTCGAGTACGCGATGGCGCAGGTCGGGCTCGCGCTCACGGACGTTCGGCTCGTGGTCTGCACCCACGCCCACTCCGACCACTACGGCCTCGCGGGGCCGATCGTCGACACTGCCGGCTGCGAGCTTTGGATCCACCCGGCGTGGGGGCACGCGCGGGACCTGGCGGAGGACCCCGAGGGGGTGCTGGAGCGGCGCCTTGAGGTCGCGCGCCAGAGCGGCGTGCCGCCCGCGGCGCTTGAGCGCTACCGCGAGGCGCGCCGCGGCGACGACCACGGCCCTGGCATCGCGCGCGCGGTGCCGCCCGACCGCGAGCTGGTCGACGGGGTGGAGATCGAGACCGACCTCGGGACGTTCGTGACCTACGAGACCCCCGGGCACGCGCCCTCGCACGTCGTCTTCTGGGAGCCCGAGTCGGGGCTGTTGATCTCGGGCGACCACATCCTCGGGCGCGTGACGCTGTACTTCGACCACGGCCTCACCCCCGATCCGGTCGCCGAGTTTCAGCGCAGCCTCGAGGTGGTCGAGAACCTCAAGACCGGCCTCTGCCTGGCCGGCCACGGGCGGCCGTTCCGCGACGTCCCCGCGAAGATCGCCGAGAGCCGCCGCCAGCTCAGCGCCGCTCTGGACCGCATCCGCGAGACCGTCGCCGATGAGCCGCTCACCGGGTTCGAGGTACTCGATCGCGTGATCGGCGCCGAGAACCTCACGCCCACAACGTCCGCCTGGGCCTTGCAGATCACGCTCGTCTACCTGGATCACCTCGCCGCGCGGGGCGAGCTGGAAGTAGAGGAAGACGGCGATATGAAGCGGTGGCGCCGGGCCTCATAGAGTCGCCGGTCGCCAGTCGCCCGTTCCCTTCCCACGGGGCCGCTAGGCCTCTGAAGGGCGGACGGTGACTCAGCTGGTAGCTGGTACCTGCAAGCCGGCGGCTACCAGCTATGCCCGTAGAACACGGGCTCGGGCATCAATTCAACCCCGAACGCCTCGTAAACCCCCGCGGCGATACTGCGCGCGAACGCGACGAGCTCGGCCGTGGTCGCCCCGCCGCGGTTGATTACCGCGAGCGTGTGCTTGCTGGAGAGCCCGACGCGCCCGTCGCCGTAGCCGCGGTGAAACCCCGCGCGCTCGATGAGCCAGGCCGCCGAGACCTTCACGCGCCCGTCGCTCTGCGGCCAGAACGGCGGCGAGACGTCGTCGCCGAAACGCTCGGCGACCAGGCGCGCCAGGCGCTCGGCCTCGTCGGGCCCGAGGATCGGGTTCGTGAAGAACGAGCCCGCGCTGCGCGTATCCGGGTCGTCGGGGTCGAGCACCATGCCCTTGCCGCGGCGCAGCTCCAGCACGGCCTCGCGCACCGCGGCGAGCGGCGCGCGCTCGCCGAGCTCGACGCCGAGCTTGCGGGCGAGCTCCGCGTAGCGGATCGGCGCGGATCCGCGGCCGTCGTCGCGGGCGAGCGCGAAGGTGACCGCGAGCACCACGTGTGTCTCGGTGCGCTTGAAACGGCTCGACCGGTAGCTGAAGCCGCACTGCTCCGGCGTGAGCGCGCGCACCTCGCCGCTCGCCCGCTCGAGGGCGAGCACCTCGGTGATCGTCTCGGCGACCTCCTGGCCGTAGGCGCCCACGTTCTGGATCGGGGTCGCGCCCACGGTCCCCGGGATGCCCGCGAGGCACTCGACGCCGACGAGCCCGTCGGCGACAGCGGCCGTCACGAACGCATCCCAGTCCTCGCCTGCCTCGGCGGTGACCGCAACTCGCCCATCCGCAAGCTCGGTGCGCTCGATCCCGCGCGTCGCCACCTGGATCGCCCACGGCACGCCCTCGTCGGCGACCACCAGGTTGCTGCCCCCGGCGATGATCAGCGTCTTTTCGCCGGAGCGGTCGGCCTCGCGCACGGCGTCGATCAGCTCCTGCCGCGTCGTTGTGCGCAGAAGGGTGCGCGCGGGGCCGCCGAGGCGCAGCGTAGTGAGCTCGGCGAGCGGGATGTCGGTGAGCTTCTCCATCGCGGACGCCGCCAACTTACGCGGTCGGGCCGTCGACCCGGCGGCATCGACTCTCCCAGGCGCGTCCGGACCGGTGCCGCTACCCTCGCCGCTCGATGCGCCTGCTGTTCGTCTGCCTCGGGAACATCTGCCGCTCGCCGACCGCCGAGGGTGTGATGCGCGCGCTCGTCGCTGAGGCGGGATTCGACGGCGAGATCGAGGTCGACAGCGCCGGCACCGGCCACTGGCACGTGGGCGACCCGCCCGACCCGCGCGCGGTCGCGGCCGCCCGTGAGCGCGGCATCGAGTTGGACGGCGCCGCGCGGCAGGTGACGCCGGGCGACTTCTTCGAGTTCGACCTCGTGATCGCCATGGATCGCTCCAACCGCGAGGACCTGCTGCGGATGGCGCCCGGCCCGGAGGCCGAGGCGAAGGTGCGGCTCCTGCGCGAGTTCGGCGACGGGATCGAGGACGACGTGCCCGATCCCTACTACGGCGGCGCGGACGGGTTCGCGGAGGTCGTGGAGATCGTCGAGCGCAACTGCCGGGCGCTGCTCGACGAGGTAGCCGCGGGCCGGGTGTGAGCCTGCCCGCGCCCCTCGCCGCCGCGCTCGCCGACGCCCTGGGCGAGGCGCCGGGCGAGGCCGCGCGGGTCGCGGGCGGCAGCATCAACGACGCCTGGCGCGTGGAGCTCGCCTCGGGGCCCGCGTTCGTGAAGGCGCGCGCCGGCGCGACCGCGGCCGACTTCGCCGCCGAGGCCGCGGGCCTGCGCTGGCTCGCCGACGGCGGAGCCCCGGTGCCGGGGGTGATCGCCGTGGGGGAGGAGGTGCCCTTCCTCGCGCTCGAGTGGGTGGACCCCGGGGCGCTCTCGGCGCAGGGCGCCGAGGAGCTCGGCCGCGCGCTCGCCCGCCTGCACCGCTCCGGCGCGCCCGCGCACGGCGCGCTGCCGCCGGGCTCGCCCGACGGCGTGCTGCGGATCGGCTCGGTCGAGGTCGAGCCGCGCGAGCGACCCAGCTGGGCCACGGTCTATGCGGAGGACGTGCTGCTGCCGCTCGCCCGCCGCGCCGTGGAGCGCGGGTCGCTCTCCGCCGCCGACGCGCGTGCCGTGGAGGAGGTGTGCGCGCGGCTGGATGAGCTCGCCGGCCCCCCTGAGCCGCCCGCCCGGCTGCACGGCGACCTGTGGGGCGGCAACGTGATGGGCGACGCCGCGGGCCGGGGCGTTTTAATCGACCCGGCGGCCTACGGCGGTCACCGCGAGATCGACCTCGCGATGCTGCGCCTGTTCGGCTCGCCCACCGAGCGGATCTTCGCCGCCTACGCCGAGGAGTTCCCGCTCGCGGATGGCCACGCCGAGCGGGTCGCCCTCTGGCAGCTCCTGCCGCTGCTCGTGCACGCCGTGCTCTTCGGCGGCGGCTACGGCGCCCAGGCCGGCGCGGCGGCCCGCCGCTACCTCTGACGTTCAGCCCACGTTGCCGTTTTCCGGCAACGTGGGCTGAGCCGATCCCCGCCCCCGCCGCGCGTTCAGCCCTGCTTGCCGTTTTCCGGCAACGAGGGCTGAAAGCCCTGGCCGGGGCGCTACCGCTGCGGCGTCAGCCGCTTGTAGGTGATCCGGTGGGGCCGGTCGGCCGCCGCGCCGAGGCGGCGGCGCCGGTCCTCCTCGTACGCCTCGAAGTTGCCCTCGAACCAGCGCACCTGCGAGTCGCCCTCGAAGGCGAGCACGTGGGTCGCGACGCGGTCGAGGAACCAGCGGTCGTGGGAGATGATCATCGCGCAGCCGGCGAAGGCGAGTAGCGCCTCCTCGAGCGCGCGCAGCGTGTCGACGTCGAGGTCGTTCGTGGGCTCGTCCAAAAGCAGCAGGTTGCCGCCGGAGCGCAGGAGCTTCGCGAGGTGGACGCGGTTGCGCTCGCCGCCCGAGAGCGTGCCGACCTTGCGCTGCTGGTCCGACCCCTTGAAGTTGAAGCCGGCCACGTACGCGCGCGAGTTCATGGTGACGTTACCGACCTTGATCTCGTCGTAGCCGTCGGAGATCTCCTCCCAGACCGTCTTCTCGGGGTCGAGCGCGTCGCGGGTCTGGTCGACGTAGGCGAGCTTCACGGTCTCGCCGAGGCGCAGCTCGCCCGCGTCGGGCTTCTCCTCGCCGGTGATCATCCGGAAGAGAGTGGTCTTGCCGGCGCCGTTGGGGCCGATCACGCCGACGATGCCCGCGGGCGGCAGCGAGAACGAGAGGTCGTCGATCAGCAGGCGATCGCCGAAGCCCTTGCGCAGGTTCTTCGCCTCGAGCACGGTCGTGCCCAGGCGCGGCCCCGCGGGGATGTGGATCTGGACCTGGTCGAGCTTGACGTTGCGCTCCTCGGCGAGCAGCGCCTCGTAGCGCGCGATGCGCGCCTTGGACTTCTTGCGCCGGGCTTTGGGGTTCTCGCGGATCCACTCGAGCTCGCGGGCGATCGTGCGGGCGCGCGCTGTCTCCTGGCGCTGCTCCTGGGCGAGCCGCTCGCGCTTCTGCTCGAGCCAGGCCGAGTAGTTGCCCTTGAAGGGGATCCCGCGGCCGCGGTCGAGCTCCAGGATCCAGCCCGCGACGTTGTCGAGGAAGTAGCGGTCGTGGGTGACCGCGACCACCGTGCCCTTGTACTCGGCGAGGTGGCGCTCGAGCCAGGCGACCGACTCGGCGTCGAGGTGGTTGGTGGGCTCGTCGAGCAGCAGCAGGTCGGGCGCGCTCAGCAAGAGGCGGCAGAGCGCGACGCGGCGGCGCTCGCCGCCGGAGAGCTTGGTCACGTCGGCGTCGCCGGGCGGCAGGCGCAGCGCGTCCATCGCCGTGTCGATGCGCTGGTCGAGGCTCCAGGCGTCGGCGGCCTCGATCTCATCCGAGAGGCGCGCGAACTCTTCGGCGTTCTCCTCGGAGTAGTTGGCGGCGACCTCGTTGTAGCGGTCGAGCAGGTCGCGGATCTCGCGCACGCCGTCCTCGACGTTGCCGCGGACGTCCTTGTTCGGGTCGAGCTGCGGCTCCTGCTCAAGCAGCCCGACGGTCGCCTTCGGGTGGAGCTGCGCCTCGCCCCGATAGTCCTTGTCGACGCCAGCCATGATCCGCAGGAGCGTCGACTTGCCGGCGCCGTTGTAGCCCAGGACGCCGATCTTGGCCCCCGGGAGAAAGCTCAGCGAGATGTCCTCGAGGACCGTCTTGTTGGGCGGGTAGGTCCTCGACACCTTGTACATCGTGAAGATGTATTCGGAGGCCATGGGCGGCCGAAGATAGCGGGCGGGTGAGGCCCGCGCGCGCCGCGTCTGCGAGCCGCTCGCTTCTTCGACGTCGCTCGGTTAGGGTCGCCCGAACCGACTCGGGAGGGAGATTTCGCATGAGCCCCAGGATCTGCGGGTGCCTGACGTTTAGGACCGTGCTCGCGGGGGCTGCCATCGCCGCGCTTCCGGCGCCCGCCACCGCCGCCGGCAAGCTCCGGAGCGGACGCGCGCTCGATCAGACGAGGCGGAGGCCGAGGATCTCGAGCGCGCCGAGGAGGTCAGGATCATCCTCCCGCAACTCCTTGTCCTCCAACACCCCGAGATCAGCCGGCTCACAGATCGCCCAGTTGGTGAGGTTGTCTCCGAGGCGCGAGCGGTAGCGGATGCCTTGAAAGGCGCGCTCGCCATCTTCGCGCGTGCACTCGTAGACGTACCGCGATATCGCCTGGGTCAGCTCGCGCGGCGCACGTAGCCGGATTGTCGCCGCATCCAGCTCGTCCAGTCCGTGCTTGAGAACCTCGGCGGCGAGTGCATCGCGGAGATGGGCCAGCGAGACCGCGGTTCCGATGTCGGCGAACTCAGCGGCGCAGAGGGCAGTGCCGAGCACGCGCTGGTCGAGCCAAGTGCGCGGGACGGTCCCTGCCGCCACGGTCGGGAAGTCCTTGTCGCGCTCGTCCCCTTCGATCTGGACAGCCGCGATCGCTGGGTCCGGCCGGAAGCGGGCCAGCGTCTCGAGGAAGGGGGCGGAGCGTTGGGAGCTCGCGTAGAGCACTCGGTACTCGCCGCGGGGATCGTCGAAGCGGTTGTCGAACGTCCCGCGTTCGCTCGCATGCGACCAGTCGGGCCAGGCCCAGGGATCCGGGCGGCGACCCAGCCGGTAAAGGGCGCCGTCAGGGCGGGCCGGGGTCAGCGTGCAGCTCATCCACCAACGAGAAAGGCGCGCGCGGCGGCGATCACCAGGGGGCCGACCTCGTCGAGGTCGCCTTCGCGCAGCAGTCTCGCCGGCGAGCGGTCGTCGAGCTGCGGGTTCAAGCCTTGGAACCAGGCCTGGGCGACTTCCGGCCCGTCCACCCGCTCGATCATCTTCGCGACCTGCAGCGCGGTGCGGAGTCGTCGCTGGGTTGTCTCGCTGGGCTGTCGTCCTCCCTCGGCCCACTCGTGAACGGCGCGAGTTTCCTTGACGCCGCCGATGTACGCACTGAGACGGGCCCCCAGGACCCTCCTTAGCTCGTCCGCCACCGTCGCGAAATCTGCGCGCACGGCATGGGCGTGAGCCTCGAGGTCGGGACGCGGCTGCGTGGTGATCGTCATCGCATGACGAGCGTATCACAGAGTGATACACAATGAGATCACAGATCAATCACAGCATCATCCCAGCTCAGCGGAAGGGCTGGGGGCCGAGCAAGGCGAAGGCGATGGGCAAGCTGCGCGTGCAGTGCGTCGGTTCGGCCAATGCCTGCCTCGCGCTCACGAAGCCAAAGCGGCGCTGCTGCAAGACCGTCCACATCGGCCGTCTGCACCCGGCGCCATGATCGTCCTGCGCAGTGCCGGGTACGACCTCATCGCCATTCCTCGAGATCCCGAGCGACCGCTGGCTCGCGTCAAACGAGCTTGCCTTCGCGATCTACGACAAATTCCCCGTAACGCCCGGGCACGCCTTAGTTATCACCCGGCGCGTGGTTGCTGACTGGGAGGCGGCAACACCGGATGAGCGGCGCGCGGTGATGAGCCTGGTCGACGACGTCATGGGAATCCTCCGGCGTGAGCACAGCCCCGATGGCATCAACGTGGGATTCAACGTCGGGTCCGCTGCCGGCCAGACCGTGCCCCACCTTCACGTGCACGTGATCCCGCGGTACTGGGGGGACGTGGACGATCCCGTAGGTGGGGTTCGTCACGTGATCCCCTCGAAGGCGAACTACCTCAAGGGTTAGAAGGCCTGCGGTCCGCGCGGCGGCGTCTCCCAGGGGACGAGCCCGAGCCCTGTGTGGCGGGCTTCGTTGAAGACCGCATCCAGGAACTCTCGACGCCGTTGCTCCGACGCACCGGTCTGCTGCATGAGCGTCTCGCGCAGTGGGTGACGGCTCTGGATCAGGTACTCGTTCCGGCGGTGCAGTCGGTCCAGGTACTGGAGGGCCGGGACCCGCATCCACTTGCCCTCGGGGCCGGCGTTGCATCGCTGACAGGCGAGGACCAGGTTCCAAACGCCATCCAGGTTCACTCGCGTGCCAAGCTCCGTGCGCTTCAGGACATGGGGGAAGAAGTGGTCGACGTGGGCGAGGTCAGGCGTCCCGGGCTCCACGCTGATCGCGTCGAAGCAGTAGAAGCAGTGGCCTCGCTGGTACCCGTTCAGCGCGTCGCGGGCGGGGGTGATGGCTTTCCGCCGCGTTCGGTCCGGGGTAAGGAGAACCTCGCGTCCCGAGTCGTAGCCGATCGTCAGCATGTGAGCGGGTAGGCCGAGGCTCCACGCCGTCTCGACCAGCCGCCATCGCGCCTCGGCTTCAGCGGAGAGGTCGTCCGGGCCCAGCGACTCGACGAGCTGCAGCAGGTCATCCGTGAGCCGGATCCCGCGAATGTGTCCCCGCCGCTCGTCCTCGAAGAAGCGCACCTCAAGCGGTTCGTTTCCGACGACATGGAAGGCGTCGATGACGTTCTGGAAGCCAAGCCTCACGGTCGTGTCGCGCAGCTCGTCCGCATCGATCTCGCCGCGGTTGAAGGCGCGGCACGCATCCAGGAATCGGCTGCGCTCAAACGTTCCCTGGCGGTCGGTGTGCCGCAGGTGCTCGCAGAGGTGCCGCGAGAACGGTTCGGCGAGATCCTCGAGCGGGACCTCCTCGCGCTGCTGCACGCCGAACTCGAGCAGCGACTTCGCTAGGGCGAATTTGTAGGTCGCGACGTTCCTGCCGAACAGGACGATGCCGCGCCAGTAGCTGTCGATGCCAGGGGCGATAATGGTGAACGGTGCTGTGTGCTGGGGCTCATCCCGGTGGGCGTTGATGGGTTGCGTATCGCTCAGGCATACGGTCCGCTACGCCGCCTCGACCGTGACCAGTGCGTTGTAGTCGGGGATGCCCGCGTCCGCCGAGCGGACGCCGTCCGCGATCAGCACGTTGCCCTCGGGCCAGTGCACCTGCACGTTGCCGGGGGCGATCGGCGCGAGGGCGACGAAGCCCTCGAACCTGCCGGCGTCGCTGCGCACGACGACGCGCTGGCCGTCGCGCAGCCCGAGTCGTTCGGCATCGTAGGCCGCCATCAGCACGGCCTCGCGCTGGGCGCCGTTGAGCGGGTCGGTGCGCTCCTGGACCATCGAGTTGAACTGCTTGCCGCGCCGGGTCGCTAGGCGCAGCCTGCCGTTCGCCTCCGCAGGCCGCGGCGGGCGCACGAGCGCGAAGCGCGCCCGTCCGCTCGGCGTGTCGAAGCGCTCGCCGTCGCAGAGCAGCCGCCCGCCGTACTGGAAGGAGTCGCCGCCCTTCCGCAGCTCCGCGATCTGAGCGTAGGCGGGCACGGCCTCGGCGATCTCGCGCCGTAGCGCGGCCGTGTCGGAGTAGGTGAGTCGGTCGGCGAGCTCGGGCCGCACGCGCGCCGCCAGCTCGAGCAGCACGTGCCACTCTGGCCGCGCCTCGGCGATCCGCGGCCCGGGGATCTCCGGGCTCAGGACGACCCGCCGCTCGGTGGTCGTCTCGGTCACGCCGCCCGGGATCTCGTAGCGCGTCATGGCTGGCAAGAGCAGGACCTCCTCGCCCTCGACCAGCATCTGCGAGGAGACGACGATGTCCATGTGCACGCGCAGCGGCGTGCGCGCGAGCGCCTCGCGCACCCGGTCCGGATCGGGCATCACGTCGAGGAAGTTGCCGCCCGAGCTGAAGAGCACGTCGAGCTCGCCCGCGTGCGCCGCGTCGAGCATCTCGGGAGCGGTGCGCCCCGGCGTGGTCGGCACCTCGAAGCCCCACAGCTCGCTGAACCGCGCCGCGTTCTCCTCGTTGACCGCGAGCCCGCCGGGCAGCGCCGTGGAGTAGCAGCCCATCTCAGCGCCGCCCTGCACGCCCGAGTGCCCGCGGATCGGCATCAGCCCACAGCCCTCGCGCCCGACGAAGCCCCGTGCCAGCGCCAGGTTGACCAGCGCGCGCACGCCGTCCTCGCCGTGGGCGTGTTGGGTCACGCCCATGCTCCACACGAACACCGCCCGCTCAGCGGCCGCGACCATCTCGGCGAACGCCTCGATCTCCGCGCGCGGCGCGCCGGCAGCGAGCTCGAGCTGCTCCCAGTCGGCTGCGCGCACCTCGGCGGCGAGCTCGTCGAACCCCTCCGTGCGCGCCTCGACGAAGCGCCGGTCGACGGCGTCGCGCTCGATCAGCGCCTTGAGCGCGCCCGTGAGGAAGGCGACGTCGCCGCCGGTGGCGAGCTGGAAGAAGCGGTCGGCGATCTTCGTGCCGAACAGCGCCGACTCGGGAACCGAGGGGATCCAGTAGCGCTCCATCCCCGGCTCGCGCACCGGGTTCACCACGGCGACCTTCGTGCCCGCCTTCTTCGCCTTGTGCAGGTACTTGGTGGTGACCGGCTGGTTGTTGGCGACGTTCGAGCCGACGAAGACGATGAGGTCGGTGCCGATCCAGTCGACGTACGAACACGTCGACGCCGCGACGCCGAGCGCCTCCTTGAGGCCGAACGTGGAGGGGGAGTGGCAGACGCGCGCTGCGTTGTCGATCGAGTTCGTGCCGATCGCCCGCGCCGCCTTCTGCGCCGCGTAGTACGACTCGTTCGGCATCCCGCGCGAGGTCAGGTAGAAGCCGACGCGCTCGGGGCCGGCGGCGCGGATCCGCTCGGCGGCGAGGTCCAGGGCCTCGTCCCAGGTGATCACGGTGAAGCCGCGCTCGCCGCGCCGCCGCAGCCGGGGACGGTCGAGGCGGCCGAGCCTGCGCAGCTCGTCGCCGCGCAGCCCCTCGAGCCTGCTCACGTCGGCGAGCGCGTCGGGCGCGATCGGCCCCATCGTGTTGAGCCGCAGCAGCCGCAGGCGGACGTTGCAGAGGTGGATGCCCGGGATCGTCCAGTCCGAAAGACCCTTGGTGCCGAGCGCGCACCCGTCGCAGACGCCGTCGCGCAGGATGCGCCAGGCGTAGCGAGGGTTGTCGCGGTTCTCGACCGCCGCGCGCAGCACCTCGCCGAAGTTGTTCGGGCGCTGCTCGCCGATGCCGAACGGCTTCCAGGAGGCCCAGTTGGACGGCGTCCAGCGACGGCGCGGTTTTCGCAATGCGGATGCGATCTGCATATCTTGCACCTCATCGGCGGCGAACGCCAGGAAGGCGGCGAAGGAGGAAACTGCGCACATGGCGAGCCCGGCTCCGCTCGAGAACCCGCACGCGCAGGTGCGCATCGTCCGCGACGGGGAGGAGGACCTGGTCGCGGTCGAGGAGCCCCTGGAGATCCGCGTCGACGGCCGCCCGCTCGCGGTCACGATGCGAACCCCCGGGCACGACGAGGAGCTCGCCCTCGGGTTCCTGCACGGGGAGGGGCTGATCGGCGGCCCACTCCCCGTCGGGCCCGCCGCTGACTTCGCCGGCAACGTCGTCGAGGTCGAGGGGCCGCTCGCGTGCGAGCCGTCCCCGCGCAGCTTCTACGCCACCTCCTCGTGCGGGGTGTGCGGGAAGGGGGCGATCGAGCACGTCGCGGTGCTCAGCGAGCCCGTTCGTGGCGGGCCGCGCGTGGCGCGCGCCCTGCTCGCCGAGCTCCCCGAGCGCCTGCGCCAGCCGGCGTTCGCGCTCACCGGCGGGCTGCACGCAACCGGTCTTTTCAACGCCCGAGGGGAGTTGCTCGTGGCGCGCGAGGACGTCGGCCGCCACAACGCCATGGACAAGGTGATCGGCTGGGCGCTGCGCAAGGGCCTCGTGCCGCTCGCCGATCACATGCTCTGCGTGTCCGGCCGGCTTTCCTTCGAACTGGTGCAGAAGGCCGCGCTCGCGGGCTGCCCTGTGCTGGTCGGAGTGGGGGCGCCGAGCTCGCTGGCGATCGAACTGGCCGCCGAGCGCGGGCTCACGCTGGCCGGTTTCGCGCGCGGCGGGAGCGTCAACGTCTATACCGGCGCCGAGCGCGTCGCCTGAGCGAAATCAGGTCGCGCAAGCCGCGCAGAGGTCGCTAGCCTTTCGGTGCTCGCGCCCGTAGCTCAGTCGGATAGAGCGTCGGTCTACGAAACCGAAGGTCACAGGTTCGAATCCTGTCGGGCGCGTTTTTTCGTGCCATCGTCGCGTCACTTTCCGGAGCCGTCGAGGCTCTTATCCGGCAGTGGCGCAGGTCGAGAGCACGCATCCACTCGTTGAATCGCGGCGGAACCCCGAGGCGTTCACCCGCTTCTATCGCGAGCGCTACGAGGCGATCGTCGCGTACTTCGCCCGCCGGGTGTTCGACCCGGAGATTGCGCTTGACCTGACGGCCGAGACGTTCGCGCAGGCGTACATCTCGCGCAAGCGGTTCCGCGGGCATACCGCGCCGGAAGCGGAGGCCTGGCTTTACCGGATCGCCCAGAGCAAGCTGAGCCGCTACCACAGGCGCGGGCGCCTCGAGCGCCGGGCGCTCAGCCGCCTCCAGATCGAGCTCCCTGCCGTCACCGCTGCGCAGGCCGCGGAGGTGCGTGACCTCGGGGACCTGGTCGGCCTTCGCGCGCTCGTGGAGGCCGGGATGGGGCAGCTCTCGGCCGAACAGCGCGATGCGCTGCGGCTGCGCGTCGTCGAGGACCTGCCCTACGTGGAAGTCGCCCGGCGCCTGAGGATCTCCGAGGCGGCCGCTCGCGCGCGCGTCTCCCGTGCGCTCACGGCGCTCACCAATGCCCTCCAGGGCCAGCCCAACACCGCATAGGAGGACCAATGGGATCGGACGTGCCAAGGATCAACGCGCTCATCGAGCATCGCGACGCCTTGGAAGAGGGTCTGCGGCGTGCGGCGGCTCGCGACGCGGAAGCCCGGTGGCGACTGTGGGGGCGCTTCGAGGGTCGCGGCCGGCGGGCGCTCGCCGTCGCCGCAGCGGCCGCCGTACTGATTCCCGCCGGGTTCGCGGCAGCCCGTCTTGTGTCGGGCTCCTTCGCAAGTCACCCTGTCTCACCCGCGCCGCGGCCCCTCCTCGGCAGCCAAGGTCAGTTCCCCGAATGCCCCTGGACGATGGACAAGCTCGTCGAGCTCGAAACGATCGACGCCTACGCCGATACCCCCGGCTACCCGCTCCCGACCTGCCCGACGCTGGACGAGCTCAAGCGCCACCCCGGAATCGTCGCGACCTTCGAGCGGATCAAGCGCGAGGCCGGCGACACCCCTTGACGCCGCCGGCCTCGCCGCGAACCGCTACTCCCGCGGCTTGTACCGACTGTGCAGCATCAGGTCGTTGCCGTCGGGGTCGCGGAAGAAGGCCATGTGGCAGACGCCGGTGTCGAAGGTCTCGCCCAAGAACTCGACCCCCTTGGCCTCCAGCTCGGCCCGGGCCGCCTCGACATCGTCGACGTGGAACGCGATGTGCGCGTTTCGCTGGGGCACGAACTCGCCGCCGCCCATCCGCTCCGGATCCCAGATCGCGAAGCACGTGTCGCCCGCCCAGAACTCGTAGCGGGCCTTCTCGTCGGGCCGCAGTCCGAGCGTGTCGACGTAGAACTCGCGCGCGCGGTCGGGGTCCCGCGAGGGCACGGCGACGAAATCGAGTCCACTGATCATCTGTCCTCTCCTTGTCCGTTGTCGGGGATGGGCGCGGACACCGTAAACGCCTATTAGGTCTGATTCGGTCCTCAATATCTGGGAAGCTCTCCGGGATGCTGGAGACCTCCTCCCGCCTGCTCGACCTTCTGGCCCTGCTTCAATCGCGGCCCTTCTGGCCAGGGCCAGAGCTCTGCGAGCGGCTCGGCGTGGGCCCGCGCACCGTGCGCCGCGACGTCGAGCGGCTACGGCGGCTCGGCTACCCCGTCGAGGCGCGCCGCGGGCCAGCGGGCGGGTATCGCCTCGCCCCGGGTGCCGAGATCCCGCCGCTCTTGCTCGACGACGAGGAGGCGATCGCGATCGCGCTCGGGCTGCGCACCGCCGCCCGCGCCGGGGTGGCCGGCATCGAGGATTCCTCGGCCCGCGCGCTCGCGAAGCTCGAACAGGTGCTGCCGGCGAACCTGCGCCACCGCGTCGAGGCGCTGAGCGCGGTCGCGACGACGAGCAGCGGAGGGCCTCGCAGCGACCCCGAGACGCTCGCGACGCTCGGCGCCGCGTGCAGGGGCCGGGAGCGGGTGCGCTTCGGCTACCGCGACCGGGCGGGCGAGGAGTCCCGGCGCGAGGTGGAGCCGCACGCCCTCGTCAACGACCGCACTCGCTGGTACCTGCTCGCCTGGGACCGCGCGCGCGGCGACTGGCGCACGTTCCGCGTCGACCGGATCACGGACCCGACGCCGCTGGGGGCCCGCTTCGAGCCGCGGCCGATCCCGGGCGACGACGCGGCCGCGGCCGTGACCGCGAGCCTGCGCTCCGCCACCTACCGCTACCGGGCACGGGTGACGCTCAAGGTGCCCGCGGAGGAGGCCGAGCGCCGCTTCGCCGCGTCCTGGGGGACGATCACCCCGATCGACGAGGCGAGCTGCGAGTACGCGACGAGCGACGACGACGTGGGCTGGCTGGCCCTGCGCCTGCTCATGCTCGGCGTGGACTTCGCAGCCCACGAGCCGCCCGAGCTGCTCGCGGAGCTGGAGCGGCTGGAGCGGCGGCTGTGCGCGGCGCGCTGACGCGGCGGCCCGCGGGGCCGCGGGCCGCCGCGCCCGCGACACGCACCGCGGCTGCTTCACGCGGAGGCCCTTGGTCGCCGGGCAGGGGGGTGCCCGGCGAGCTTGGTCTCGGGCGGGGTCACGTCGACGCGGAAGACGGCCTCGGCGCGCGCCCGCTCGACGAGCCCGGCTCGCGCGCGCGAACCCACCGGCGGGCGTGGGGCGCCGGTACCGGGCCCGCGCCAGACTGGCGCTGCGGCCCCCGGCCGTCTAACGTGGGCGCCAGGGCGATAACCGATGCCCCCGTCCTGCACACACCTCGACAGCGTCAAGGTGCGCGAGCTGCCCGCCGAGATCGCCGGCTGCGAGGACTGCCTCGCCATCGGCTCCAGCTGGCTGCATCTGCGGATGTGCCAGACGTGCGGCCACATCGGCTGCTGCGACAGCTCGCCGAACCGGCACGCGAGCAAGCACGCCGCCGCGAGCGGCCACCCGATCGTGCGCTCGGCCGAGCCGGGCGAGAACTGGAGCTGGTGCTACGTGGACGAGGTCGCGTTCTTCCTCGGGGACTGAGGCCGCCCGCGCCTCGGCGCCTCATCCCTTCTGCTTCCGATCCCGGTCCCGCGACGGCTGCACGCGCTTGGGCTCGCCCGGCATCTTCGGGTAGTCCGGCGGGTAGGGCATGTCGCCCTCCTCGTCCCGCTCGTACATCTCGAGCAGCGGCTCGATCGAGTGGTGCACCTCGTCGATCTCGGCGAAACGGTCGCCCACCTCGGCGAAGCGGGCGGGCATCGTCTCGACGTTGAAGTCCTCCGGCCTCACCTCGGTGAGCTCGTCCCAGTCGAGCGGGGCTGAGACCGGCGCACCCGGCTTGGCCCGGACCGAGTAGGGGGAGGCGATCGTGCGGTCGCGGGCGTTCTGGTTGTAGTCGACGAACACCTTGCGGCCGCGCTCCTCCTTCCACCACTTGGTCGTCACCCGGTCGGGCATCCGGCGCTCGAGCTCGCGGCCGAAGGCGATCGCGGCGTGGCGCACGTCGGTGAAATCCCAGCGCGGCTCGATCCGCACGTAGATGTGGATGCCGCGGCCGCCCGAGGTCTTGGGGAAGCCCCGCAGGCCGACCTCCTCCAGCAGCGCGCGCGCCTCGCCGGCTACCGCGACCGCATCGTCGAAGTCGGTGCCGGGCTGCGGGTCGAGGTCGATGCGCAGCTCGTCGGGGTGGTCGACGTCCGCGCGGCGCACCGGCCAGGGGTGGAACGTGAGCGTGCCCATCTGCGCGCACCAGGCGACGACGGCGAGCTCGGTCGGGCAGATCTCGTCGGCGTGCCGTCCGGAGGGGAACTGGATGCGGGCGGTCTCCACCCACTCGGGCGCCCCCTTAGGGACCCGCTTCTGGTAGAAGGCGTCGCCCTTGTGGCCGTCGCGCGTGGAGAGGGTCATGCCCTCGCGCACGCCCTTGGGCCAGCGCTCGAGCGTCGTCGGCCGCTCGCGCAGCGCGCGCATGATCCCCTCGCCGACCGCCAGGTAGTATTCGACGATCTGCAGCTTGGTGATCTCGCCCGTCCGGTCGGTCGCGGGGAAGATCACGCGACCCGGGTTCGAGACGCGCACCTCGCGCCCGCCGGCATCGACGTAAGCGTCTTCCGCCTTCTTCGCCATCCTGGAAGCATCCAGCATCGTGGCGACGGGACGCCGCCCGGCGATATTGGGGTGCGGGTTTGGGGTTCCCCTCGATGTCACGGGGCGCCTGGGGCGCGATCGTCACGGCTGCAAACGACGATCGAAAGGAGCTTCCCCCGTTGAAGAGAGCATTCGCCCTGGGCGCCGTCGCGCTCGCCCTGGCCGCGGTCCCCGCCGAGGCCGCCACGAAGAAGTACGTGGGCGAGACCAAGGGCGGCACCAAGATCACCTTCAAGCAGAAGGGCAAGAAGGTCTCGAAGCTGAAGACGATGATCTTCGTGAACTGCGTGTCGCTGCAGACCTCGACGCCGCGCAGCGGCATCGACTTCTACGAGCCGCCCAAGGCGATGCGGATCGGCAAGGAGGTCAAGCAGTCCAAGCTCCAGCCGAGCGCCGTGGCCGGCTGGGAGGTGACCAAGAACTACACGGTCAACCTGACCCGGAAGGGCAAGAAGGTCAAGGGCAAGCTGGCGCTCAACTTCAGCTTCCTTGTGCCCGACCTCTACAACCCGAAGATCTACGTCTGCCAGGGCACGACGCGGTTAACCGCGAAGCCGAAGAAGTAGCGGCCTGCGGCCGAGCGAGCGCGGCTCGGCGGCGCCGCGCTCGCCCCGGGCCCGGGCGTCAGGCGGCGGGCTCCCAGCGCGCGGTCAGGTGGTAGATCACGAGGACGGACAGCAGGACCACGATCACCGACCAGATCGGGAACGCGGTGACGATGCCGATCTGGCCGATCGCCGCGAGGGCCGCGAAGAAGACGCCGAGCCAGCGGGCCCACTCGCGGGCGGCGAACAGGCCGCCACCGGCGATCACCTGGATCGCGCCGACAATCAGCGCGGCCCAGCCCCAGGCGGTGAGGTCGACGATCAGCACGCCTTCCCCGCCGACGATCACGTTCTCGCCCTCGAGGATCGCCGCGAGGCCCCAGAAGAAGTTCAGAAAGCCGAGGATCACGAGCAGCATTCCCGCGAACACCGCCCATCCGGTCGGCCCGCCCGCGGTCGATGTCGTGTGGGGCGCGGCCATCCGTTCCTGAGCCATGGTTGCTCCTTTCGCGTTGGAGGCGGGCGCCGCCGGCCGTTGCCGGTCCGCGGCTCGTAGCGCGTTGTACCAGCGGGTACTCGCCTCCCGGTGGGGAAACGTCTAACCCAGGCCCCTAAACACTGACCCGCGGGATCAAAGGAGCAAGGGAGCACCGTGAGGATCGCTGGCACCGTCGTCTTTCCCGATCGGGTTGCGGCCGGGTGGGTCGAGATCGAGGGTGAGCGGATCGGCGTGGTCGGCGAGGGGAGGCCGCCCGGCGCGGCCGAGCCAGTCGACGGGCTGATCGCCCCCGGGCTGTGCGACCTGCAGGTGAACGGCGCCATCGGCCGCGAGGTAGTCGAGGGGCCGGAGGCGCTCGCCGCGATCGACGCGCACCAGCTGCGCAGCGGGGTCACCAACTACCTGGCGACGGTGATCTCGCGGCCGTTCGAGGCGATTGCCGAGGGACTTGAGGCGATCGCGGAGGCGGTGCACGCGCCCGAGGCGGGCGCGTGCGGCGTCCACTTCGAGGGGCCGTTCCTCAACCCCGACTGGCGCGGGATCCACCGGCGCGAGCACGTACGCGAAGCCGTCGAGGCTCTGCCGGCCTGGTACGAGCGGCCTGAGGTGAGGCTCGTGACGCTCGCCCCCGAGCTCCCCGGCGCGCTCGAGGCGGTGCGTGAGCTGAGCCGCCGCGGCGTGGCGGTGTCGCTCGGGCACACGGGGGCGGGCCCGGAGGCGGCGCGGCGCGCGGTCGAGGCCGGGGCGCGCGCGGTCACGCACGTCTTCAACGCGATGCCCGGGCTGCACCACCGCGAGCCCGGCTTCGTGGGCTGGGCGCTCGAGGAGCCGCGCGTCGCGGTGGGGGTGATCCCCGACGGCGTGCACGTCTCGCCGACGGGCCTGCGGCTCGTCCGGGCGATGGCGGGGCCGCGCATCCTTTTGGTCTCCGACTCGAGCCCCGCGACGGGTGCGCCGGAGGGCACCTACAGCTTCGGCGGCGTCGAGATCCGCAGGGAGGGAGAGCGCGCGCTCGACGCCGAGTCGCGCCTCGCCGGGAGTTGCATCGACCTGGCCGAGGGCCTGCGGCGGTGGGTCGGCCACACCGGGGCGCCGCTGCCGGAGGCGTTCAACGCGGCGTCCGTGCGCCCGGGGAGGCTCATCGGGCTCGAGCTGGGCGTACGCCAGGGGGCGCTCGCCGACCTCGTCGTCTGGAGCCAGGACCTCGAGGTGCGGCGCATCATGCGGCGGGGCGCCTGGCTGGACGACCTCTGACCTGACGCGCTCGCGCCGGCCGTTACCGGCGCGCGGGGCCCGGCGCGGTGGTAGGAATGAGCACGGGAGTTAGGGGTGAGCGTGCGCGCGTGCCATCCGGTCCGTTTCCTCGCGCTCGGCGCGGTCGCGACCGCGGCGCTCGTCGTGGCGGCGCCCGCGTACGGCGCGCCTTCGTTCGAGGCGCGCGGCAGCGTGCAGCAGGTCTACGCGGTCGACGTGCCGCCCCGCGCCAAGGTCGCGCTGCTCGATCGCCGCGGCAAGGTCATCAAGCGCAAGCGCGCGACGCCGGAGGGCGGCGTGCTGTTCCGCAGGGTGAAGCCTGGGCGCGGCTACCGGGTGCGGGTCAAGGGCGAGGGCGCGTCCGGCCCGCTGCGCGTGCTGACCAAGCGCCCGAAGCCGCCCGACGAGAGCATCTACAACCAGAGCCTGCCGAGCTCCGGGTACACGTACATCGAGACGCGCGACGGCACGAAGCTGGCCGCCTACGTGCACCCGGCGGAGGACGTGACGAAGGCGTTCGGCATCGAGCTGCCGGCCTTGGGCGGGAAGCGGCCGGTGCTGATCGAGTACGCCGGTTACGGCTACGCTGACCCGGACGGGCCCGAGAGCGGCATCTCGCTGCTCGCGAACCTCATGGGGTTCACGGTCGTCGACGTGAACATGCGCGGCACGGGTTGCTCGGGAGGCGCCTTCGACTTCTTCGAGCCCCTCCAGGCGCTCGACGGCTACGACGTCATCGAGACCGTCGCGCGCCAGCCGTGGGCGGCGAACGGCCAGGTCGGGATGCTCGGCATCTCCTACGGCGGCATCAGCCAGCTGTTCACGGCGGCCACGCGGCCGCCCAGCCTCGCCGCGATCACGCCGCTTTCGGTGATCGACGGGGTTCAGACCACGCTTTATCCGGGCGGGATCCTCAACACCGGCTTCGCGCTCGAGTGGGCCAAGGACCGCGTCGAGGACGCGAAGCCCGCGGGCCCGAACAGCGGCCAGCCCTGGGCGTGGGAGCGGATCGAGCAGGGCGATCAGATCTGCAAGCGCAACCAGGCGCTCCACGGGGAGGCCGTGGACCTGCTCCGCAAGATCCGCAACAACCGCACCTACAAGCCCAGGATCGCCGACCCGCTCACGCCGGCCAAGTTCGTCCACAGGATCGATGTGCCGACGTTCATGGCCTGCCAGTGGACGGACGAGCAGACCGGCGGCTGGTGCCCGAACCTCGCCAGCCGCTTCACGGGTACCGACAAGAAATGGTTCACGTTCACGAACGGCACGCACGTCGACGCGCTCAGCCCGTGGATCTTCAACCGCCTCTACGACTTCCTGAAGATCTACGTCGCCAAACAGGCGCCGCTTACGAGCTTCGCGGTGATCCAGGCGGCGGCGCCGATCGTCTACGACGAGGCCATGGGGATCTCGGGCGTCACGCTGCCCGTCGACACGATCCAGCTTTTGCCGACCCTGGGGCTCGCTCGGTCGGCGTTCGAGGCGCTCCCGCAGGTCAGGGTGCTGTTCGAAAACGGCGCCGGCGGCTCGCAGCCCGGCCTGCCCTACCCGCGCTGGGAGGCGACGTTCGACAGCTTCCCGCCGCCGCGCACCAAGGCGCGCACGTGGTTCCTCGCGGGGAAGGGCAGGCTCGCCGACCGCAGGCCGGGCCGTGCCGCCGAGCGCTCGTTCAAGGCGGCACCGCACGCGGGCAGGCCGACCAACTTCGAGGGCGACACGGGCGCGGGCAACCTCTGGACGGCCGCGCCGACCTACGACTGGAAGGAGCATCCCGCCGGGACGTCCGCGTCCTGGATCACGAAGCCGCTCGAGCGCGACATCGTCGTGATCGGTCGCGGTGCCGTGCGCGTGTGGGTGCGCTCGGCGAAGCCGGACGTCGACCTGCAGGCGACGATCAGCGAGGTGCGCCCGGACGGGAAGGAGGTCTTCGTCCAGAACGGCTGGATCCGGGCCAGCATGCGCCAGCTTGACCGCAAGAACTCGACGAGGCTCGAGCCCGTGTTCAGCGGGCGGGCGCGCGACATGAAGCCGATGCCGCGCGGGCGGTTCGCCCGCGTGACGATCCCGCTCTATTACCAGGGCCACGCCTACCGCAAGGGCTCGCGGATTCGAGTGACGATCTCGGGCGCGAACGGCGACCAGCCCGTGTGGGCGTTCGCGCGCGCCAAGCCGCGCAAGGGCGAGACGAAGGTGACGATCGCCTCCTCGAAGCGGCGGCCGTCACGACTGGATCTGCCCTGGGTCGGCGGCGTACACGTGCCGGGTGGCCTGCCGCCGTGCCCGGGCCTGCGCGGCCAGCCGTGCCGCGACTACGCGGGCTGAGCGCGGCGCCGGCGACACCGGCGGGCCGCCAACTCGCTCCCGGTTGCCGCCTCGCTCGGACCGTGCTGGGGGCCCGGCGAACCGGCGCACCGCCTGGCCGTGCGGATTAGCTTGCGCGGCGTGCACGAACCGGGGTCGGTGGGGGCCGACGAGAACCGAGGACGGACGCGTCGCGAGGTCCTGCGCGACGGGACCGCGGTCACGATGGCGCTCTTCGTCGCGCCGGCCGCATCCTCGCTCGGCGACGTCGCGGTGGCCGTGGGCTCGGAGCCCGCCTTCTTCACCGAGCGCGAGATGCACACCCTGCGCGGGCTGGTCGACCGCTTCATCCCCGGCAAGCCCGAGGACCTGGACGACGGCGCGGTCGCGGCCGGCTGCGCCGAGGCGATCGACGCGCTGCTGGGCGCGTTCGAGTTCGATCCGCCCCGCATCTACGCCGGCGGCCCGTGGTCGAAGCGCGGGGGCGGCGAGCGCAACCACTTCAAGCGCTTCGTGCGCCTCGACGCCTACGAGGAGAAGGCCTGGCGCCTGCGCATCGAGGGCTCGCGCGGGCGCAAGAAGCTCGAGTTCAACGGCCCGGTCACGGGCTGGCAGGAGATCTACCGCAACGGGCTGAGCGTGCTGAACGGCGCGGCTCGCAACGGCGACTTCGGCTCGCTGTCCCCGCTCGAGCGCGACCTGATCCTGCGCACCTCGACCAACCCGTGGGTGAGGGAGCTGATCGACGTCGCCTTCCCGCACACCTGGCAGTTCATGTACGGGGCGCCGGAGTACGGGGGCAACCGCGGGCTGATCGGCTGGCGCTACAGCCGCTGGCCGGGCGACGTGCATCCGCGCGGCTACACGCGCGAGGAGATCGAGCAGCCGGGTCCGGGCGGGGGGATCGGCGGCCTGCTCAACATCGTCAAGTCGATCCTCTCCCTCGACGAGCTGCTCGCCCTCGCGCCCTACGCGGGCGGTGGCGAGTCGGCCTTTGGCCTCGCCGCGCGCAGCGAGTCGCTTCGCGAGCTGCGCGAGGAGGTGAGGCCTGTGCTGCGCCGGATGCGGGAGGAGCGCAATGGCGGGTGACGCGATCGTCGTGGGCTCCGGCGCGGCGGGCAGCGTGGTCGCCTGGGAGCTCGCCCGCAACGGCTGGTCGGTGACCGTGCTCGAGCGCGGGCGCCACATGCGCGCGGGGCTCGGCCAGCGGCCTAGCGGCGAGCTGGGGACGCGCTACGGGAGCGACGAAATCAAGTCGGCGCGACACTTCGGCATGCCCGACCCGCTGCTCGAGCCCTACACCCAGCGCACCCAGGAGGAGGCCCGAGCCGGGATCGCGCGCAGCGCCGTCGGTGCCTACGGCCAGCTCGGCGCGGCCGTGGGCGGCACGACCCTCCACTACAACGCCAAGTTCCCGCGCTTCTGGAAGCAGGACTTCCACACGCTCAGCCTGCTCGGCCCCGTGCCGGGCGCCCAGGTCGCCGACTGGCCGATCACCTACGACGACCTCGAGCCCTACTACGACATCGTCGAGCGGCGGGTCGGGGTGCAGGGCGACCGCGACCGCATGCCTCCGCGCACGCGCGAGCAGTCGCCGCGTAGCCGCCAGTTCGACATGCCGCCCAACCCTGAGCCCTACGTCGGCAAGCTGCTCGCCGAGGGCGCGAGGCGCGCCGGCTGCACCGCCTACCCCCAGCCCGCAGCGGTCAACTCGCGCCCGTTCAAGGGGCGTCCCGCCTGTAACTCGTGCGGGCTCTGCTCGGGCTTCGGCTGTCCGATCAACGCCCGCGGCGACGCGTTGGTCTCGTTCCTCAACCCGGCCGTCCGCACCGGGCGCGTGCGCGTGATCGCGCGCGCCTTCGCCTACCGGGTCGAGACCAGGCGCAACGGCAAGCGCGCCGTAGGCGTGCGCTACGTCGACCGCAATGGCCGGCGCCGCAAGCTCTCTGCCGACATCGTCGTCCTCGCCGGCAGCCCGATCAACACCGCCCGCTTGCTGCTCATGTCACGCAGCAGCGCGCACCCCAACGGCCTCGGCAACCGCTCCGACCAGGTCGGCCGCAACATGATGTTCCACAACTTCACGCAGGCGGCGGCGATCTTCACCGAGGACATCCATCCCGAGCGCTCCCAGTCGAACCCGCACCAGGTGGACGACCTGGTCGGGCCGTTCACGGGCCTCGAGGCCAAGGCGCTCGGTGTGCCGTGGATCAAGGGCGGCCTGATCCAGCTCGGCGGCGCGATGCCGCTGTTCACCGAGGCGGGCCTCTACGCCGGCGCGGTCGGCTACGGGATCGCCCACAAGCTGCTCATGAAGGCGGGGCTCCTTCACTCGCAGGTGGGCGGCTCGCAGCTCATCCACGAGGACCTCCCGCAAGCCCACAACCGCGTCGACCTCGACCCCGAGATCACCGACCACCACGGCTTCCCCGCGGCGCGCATCACCTACAGCCCGCACCGGCACGAGAAGGCGGCCGCGATCCTGCTCGGCGTGCGGCTCGAGCTGATTCACGCGCTCGCGCCCGGGGCGATCGGCGCGGCGATCATCCCGTACCCGCTGATCAACCCCGGCGTGCAGTACACGGCGCACCTGGCCGGCACCGCGCGCATGGGCACCGACCCCGACACGACGGTGTGCGACCCCGACGGCCGCCTCCACGAGGTCGAGAACGTCTACATCGCGGACGCCTCGACCTTCCCGACGTTCCCGGGCTTCAACCCGACGAACACGATCATGGCCAACGCCCTGCGCGTGGCCCGCGGGATCGCGAAGGGCAGCGGCGCCCGGCGCGCGGCCGAGCGCGAGGCGACCTCGGCGCGCGAGCTGGAGGCGGCCGGATGAGCGCCCGAGCGCGGATCGCGGCGGCGGGCGCGCTCGCGCTCGCGCTGCTCGCGGGCCTGGCCGCCGGGGCGGCGGCCGCGGCGCAGCAGACCGCCGCCGAGCGCGGCGCGGCCAAGGCAAAGGGATTCCGGGTCCTCGTGTTCTCGCGCACCACCGGCTTCCGCCACTACTCGATCCCGACCGGGGTCACCGCGATCCACCAGCTCGGCGCGCAATACGGATTCCGCGTCGACAACACCGAAGACCCGTCGGTCTTCCGGCCGCGCAAGCTGAGCCGCTACGCCGTCGTCGTCTTCCTGAACACCACCGGCACCGTGCTCGACGCGAAGCACAAGCGGGCGCTGCGGCGCTACATCGTGCGCCGGGGCGGCGGATACGTCGGCATCCACTCGGCCGCGGACACCGAGCACGAGTGGCCGTTCTACGAGCGCCTGGTGGGCGCGCTGTTTCTGAGCCACCCGCTGCTCGAGCAGCCGGGGCGCTTCGCCAACGAGGCGCCGAACCACCCGGCGACGAAGCACCTCGATCCGAGCTTCTGGGCCTTCGACGAGTTCTACTCGTTCAAGCGCAACCCGCGGGAGCGGGTGCGCGTGCTGCTCTCGGTCGACGAGAGCACCTATCTGCAGGACCCGAACACCTCGCTCCTCGGCGGTCCGGTGGTCAGCGGCAAGATGGGCGACCACCCGATGAGCTGGTGCCACGACGTGGGCCGCGGGCGCTCGTTCTACACCGCGCTTGGCCACGAGGCCTACCTCTACGGGGTGGCTTGGTACCGCCGCCACATTCTCGGCGGTATCCGCGTGGCCGCGGGCGCGGTCAAGGCGAACTGCAGCCCGCGCAGATGACGCCGCTCGGCCAGGCGCGATAGGTTGCGCCGGCCCATGCGGAGGCCGGGCCGCGACCGATTCTTCAAGGACGAGGACTTCGAGTTCCTGATGGAGCTCGCGCTCGGCGCCACCTATCACCGGGGCGCCGACATCGGCGAGTGCCTGTCGACCGCGGCGCGCATCAAGGACGGCGACGCCGAGTCCTGGTACGCGGAGTGGAAGGCGACCGCCGACCGGCTCGCCCACACGGCGCGGGTCTGCGAGCGTGAGGGTCACAGGGTCTCGGCGCGGGACGCCTGGCTGCGGGCGGCCACCTACTACGACACCGCCTCGTTCTTCCTCGACTCCACCGACGACCCGGGTCGCCTCAAGCCCACCTGGGAGCTGCACCGCGAGGCGTGGGAGGGGTTCGCGCGCAACTTCGACCCGCCGATCGAGAAGGTCGCGATCCCCTACGAGGACACCGAGCTCGAGGGATTCTTCTTCCGCGCCGATGCGAGCGGCGAGCGCCGGCCGCTGCTCATCCTCAACAACGGCTCAGACGGGCCGGTCTCGGCGATGTGGCTGCAGGGCGCCGCGGGCGCGCTCGAGCGCGGCTACAACTGCCTGACCTTCGACGGGCCCGGCCAGGGCGCCGCGCTCTGGCGCCAGGACCTTCCGTTCCGTCCCGACTGGGAGGCGGTGATCACCCCGGTCGCCGACTTCGCCCTAGGGCTCGACGAGGTCGACCCCGAGCGCATCGCGCTGCTCGGCGTGAGCCAGGGCGGCTACTGGGTGCCGCGGGCGGTCGCGTTCGAGCGCCGCATCGCGGCGGCGGTCGCCGACCCAGGCGTGTGGGACGTGGGGGTCTCGTGGCGCGCGCACCTGCCCAAGTCGATGCACAAGCTCCTGGAGGAGGGCGAGCGCGACAAGTTCAACCGCAACATGAACTGGGGCACGCGGTTCTCGCGCTCGGCGCGCGGCACGCTCGCCTTCCGGATGCGCCCCTTCGGACTCGAGACGCCGTTCGACGTCTACAGGGCGCTCGAGGAGTACACGCTCGACGGCATCGCCGCGCGTATCGAGTGCCCGATCCTGATCACGGATCCGGACAACGAGCAGTTCTGGCCCGGGCAGTCGAAGAAGCTCTACGACGCCGTCGCCACGCCCGAGGACCGCAAGGCGCTCGTCCGCTTCACCGCCGAGGAGGGCGCCGACTCCCACTGCGAGCCCCGCGCGCTCGGCCTGCGCGACCAGCGCGTCCTCGACTGGCTCGATTCGGTGTTGCGCTGAGTCGGGCGGCTAACCCCGGTCTTACCGGTGAAGCAGATCGTGTCGAGCGTCAGCTCGCTGACGGCGGGCGGCGCCGACTGCACCCGACGGAAGGAGAAACGGAATGAGTGAGCGCGAGAGCTACCCGCACGGCGTGCCGTGCTGGGTGGATGCCCTGGTCCCCGACCCGGAGGCCGCGAGGCGCTTCTACGGCGGGGTGTTCGGCTGGGAGTTCGAGGGACCGGTGCCGATGGCCGGCAACCCCGACGGCGCCTACTACCTGGCGCGCGTGCGCGGGCGCGACGTGGCCGGCGTGGGGTCGCTGCCGCCGGGCATGCCCGGGGCGGGCCACATGACCCACGTGCGGGTCGAGAGCGCCGGCGAGGCGGCGCGCGCTGCCGAGAAAGCGGGCGGCCACGTGCTGGCGCCGCCGTTCGACGTCCCGCCGGTCGGGCGCATGGCGGTGCTCCAGGATCCGGGCGGCGGTCAGTTCGCCGCCTGGGAGGCGGCCGGCCGGGACGGCGCCCAGCTCGTGAACGAGCCCGGCGCCTGGTCGATGAGCGCGCTGCACGTCGCCGATCCCGACGCCGTGATTCCCTTCTACGCCGAGCTCTTCGGCTGGCACGCCGAGCCCGCGGGCCCGGGCGCCTGGCTGTTGCGGTTGCCCGGCTACGTCGGCGGAGAGCCCGAGCAGCCGGTTCCCCGCGACGTGGTCGCGTTGATCGAGCAGGACCCGGAGGCGGCGCGCGGCTTCTGGCGGACGGACTTCTGGATCGCCGACCTCGACGCCGCGGCGCGCGCGATCCCGGAGCTGGGGGGACGGGTGATCGACCCGCCCGCTCCGATCCCCGGGCTGCCGTTCAAGGCGGCGCTCGTCGCCGACCCGGCGGGGGCCACGTTCTCCCTCAGCCAGTTCCTGCTCGAGCGGGCGGAGACCCGGGCCGCCGCCTAGGGCGACGCGGGGCGCGGCTCGCTCGCCGCGCCCCGCGCCCTCGGTCGCTCCCTAGCTCGCCGGCTCGATGTTCTGGTTGAGCCGGAAGCGGTTGCGCGGGTCGTACTTGGCCTTGATGCGGGCCAGGCGCTCGTGGTTGGCGCCGTAGCTCGCGCGCACTTGCGCGTCGTTGTCCTCGTGCAGACCCGGGAAGTTGAAGTAGGTCTTGCCGTCGGAGTGCGGGAGGCAGGCCTCCCAGAACCCGCGCGTGTAGGCGACGTTACGAGGACCCGGCCTCGTTCCGGCGCCTCTTCAAGCGCCTCACGGGGCTCACGCCCGGCGCGTACCGCCGGCGCTTTCGCGTGCCGCAGGTACGCGCCGTCGCGTAAAGCCAGCTAGCTGCGGTCGTTCTCCTCGAGGCGCCGCACGAAGCGCCAGGCGGCGGGGACGGTGACGCTGCCGATCGCCGCCTTGATCAGGCCGCCGACGATGAAGATCGTGAAGCCGTTATGGATGGTTTCGCCCCATGTGAAATCGGTGAATGCGTGCAGCCACGGCACGCCGATCCCGAAGATCGCGAGCTGGGCGAGGGCGAACCCGGCGAAGGCCATCAGCGGGTTGCGGTCGAAGCCGCGCTCCGCGAACCAGCCCATGAGGCCCGCGGCGAAGATGAAGCCGACGATGTAGCCGCCGGTCGCGCCGAAGATCACCTCGGTGCCGCTGCCGCCGTCCGAGTAGATCGGCAGGAACAGGCCCAGGCACAGGTACAGAAGCTGGGAGAGCATGCCGCGCCTCGCGCCGAGCGCCGCGCCCGCCATGACCACGGCGAGGGTCTGGCCGGTGATCGGCACGGGGGAGGGCGGCACGTGGATCGAGATCTGGGCGCCCAGCGCGGTGAGCCCTGCGCCGGCGCAGACCAGCAGGGCGTCGCGGACGCGGGCGCCCGGGATCACGTCGGCGAGGACGAGACGTGGTGCAGCGACTGTCGAGTTCATGCGCGGCAAGCTATTCGATCCGCGCGCCGCGCGCCGCGGATTCCCCCCACTCGGCGGACCCTTGTGCCCCCGATCGCGTGCGAAAACGTGGAAAGGAGCAACGGAAACGCACGGTTGGCGGACGGGGAGCCGTATCCGGCGCTGATCCGGGAAAGCGGCGCGGGCTCGGGGGGCGCGTCCCTAAGCTTGCTTGCGCATGCGAATGGCGGGACATCGCTCCGGTTGGCTCGCGCTGGCCTCGATCGGGCTGGCCGCTCTGCTCATTCCGCAGGGCGCGGTGGCGGAGACAGTGGTCGCCAAGACCAACAAGAAGGGCACGCGGTGCGAGATCCAGTCGTTCGCCGTCGTGCACGACCTGCTGCTCCTCGAGCGCGTCGACTATGGCTTCAGCGTGCCGCGCTGCAAGACCCGATCAGGGGTGCGCTTCGTCGACGGCGACGCGCTGCTCTATCTCCACGGGATCCAGCAGGCGGACGCGGTCACGGGCCCCGCCGGCCAGGTGCCGTTCACGCGGGCCGGGAGCTGGATCGGCACGCGCGGCAACCACCACGTCCGCGCCAGCGTCGGCATCGTGATCCGCGGGGGCAAGCACACCCGCAAGCACCGGCGGGAGCGCTGGCGCGACCCCGGCCCGAACTGCTCGGTGAGCATGTACCGCCGACCCGGTGACCTCCTCTCCTGCGTCCTCGTGGACGCCCTCTAGGCGCCGAACGGATCAGCCGCGCTTTGGCCGGACGCGGCTCGCCGTGCCCGGCAGTTTGAAGTTCGACCTGTCCGCGCAGCGGTTCTTCACCTTGCGCGCGATCGTGCCGTCGTTCGCGCAGTCGCGCCGGTTGCCGGACGCCCGATTGCGGCGCAGGATGGTGTCCTCCCCGTTGTTCTCGAATCCGTCGGCGCTGTTGTCCCTGGCGACGTTCCGGGTCAGCACGGTGTCGTTGGCGGACCCGAACGCGCCTACATCAAAGCCGTCGCCGTGGTTCTTGCGGGCCTCGTTGGAAACGAAGCGGTTCTCCGGTCCTTCAACGACAAAGCCGTCGCCCATGTTGCCGATGGCGCGGTTACCGCGCAGCAGATTCCCGGACCCGTACACGGCGAAGGCCGCCTCCTGCTGGAGGCCCGACGAGCGCGCCACGTTGTCGACGACGCGTGCCTCGTCTAGCGGCAGGTAATACGCGTGGCTCGCGGCGCCGACCACCAGGTTCGCGCGCACAAGCGGGCTGCCCATGCCTGTGAACGCGGTCACCCTGATCCCGAGACCCTCATTGAACTGGCCGCGTACGACGTTGCGCTCGATCTGGACGCCGTCGCAAAAGCCGTCACAGAACACGTCGACGCCATGGCCATCCCCGGCAACGAACCGGTTGTTGATCACCTTGGGCGCCGCGCCGGCAGCCTCGATGCCGGAGCCGCACGGCCCCAAGTGGTTGCCCTGGACGCGCGGGCGGTCTCCGGCCACGCGCACGCACCGCTTGGAGGCGCTGCCCTTGTTCTTGGAGATGCGCGCATTGTCACCGGTCACGGAGATCAGCTGCTCCTCGGCCCGTGCGACCGTGTTGCGGCGGATGAGCGCCCGGCTTCCAACGACTCCTATCGCCCAGCCGTGTGCGCAGCGGCGTACGTCGCTCTTGCGCACCGCCGCATCGTTGCCCTCGATCAGGATGCAAGCGCCGCCGGCCGACCGCACGTCGCTGTTGACGACGCGGGCCTGATTGCCCGTGATGTGGACGGCGAAGGCGACGCAGCTCGCAAAGCGCGAGTCCGACACTTCGGCGGAGTCGCCGATCGCCCGGAAGCAATCGGCGCCGGAGGCGCCTGTGAAGCGCACCTTCTTCAGCGCGCAGTGGTCGCCCGTGCACTGGATACCGTCGCCGTTGCGGAGCTCGATGTTTGCGATGCGAACCCGATCGGCGGCGATCTCGAACTGGCGGCTGCTGCCGCTTCCCTCCACGTAGCCGTCCACGAAGACCCCCCGCTTGGCGCCCCTGATCACCAAGCGCGGGGTGTTCACGGTCACGTGCTCGAAGTTCCGCTTCTTCGAGATCTCGATCACATCGCCCGGGTTCGCCGCATCGACGGCGGCCTGGATCGTCGGGTACTTCTGCGGGACCTTGCGGACCGCGCCGAGCGCGCTCGCGCTCGTGACGCAGAGGATCAGGCCCGTCATCACGATCCCGGTAGCCACGCGAACGGCGAGGCGGTTCCTCGATCGGATCATCCCTGTGTCTCCTCCTATGGCGTTTCCAAGGGTCGCCGTTCCTTCGAAAAGGCACGCGGGCTACGCGACCACGTCCCGGACTACAAGGATCCGGGAGGACCGCGGGACCGAGGCGACCGCTTGGCCGCCTCGGTCCCGCGAGCGCGTCAGTCGCGGCTGCGCTGCCGCCCCCGTTCCACCGTGCCTGGCAAGTTGAAGTTCGACTTGTCCGCGCAGCGGTTCTTCTGCTTGGCCGCGATCGTGCCGTCGTTGGCGCAGTCGCGCTTGTTGCCCGAGGCGCGGTTGCGGCGCAGTACGGTGTCGTCACCCGAGTTCTCGATCCCATCGGCCTTGTTGCCGGTGGCCTCGTTCCGGATGAGCGTGTTGCCCGTCACCCCGGGATTGACGTTGATGCCGTCGCCGTGGTTCTTGCGGAGCACGTTGCTCTCGATGAGGTTGTCAGAGCCCTCGACCTGCAACCCGGTGCCGGCGTTGCCGATCGAGCGATTGCGGCGCACGACGTTGTCGTCGCCCTGGACGAGGAAGGCCGACACGTAAGGAATCCCCGACGAACGGGCAGTGTTGCCGGTGACGCGTGCGCCCCCGATGTCGAGGATGAAGGCCAATCCGCTCGCGTCGACGGCGAGGTTGTCGCGCACGAGCATGCCGCCGGTCCCGGGTGGCGCGGAGAGCACGAAGCCGTGGCTGTCGGGACCGGCCGTCCCGCGGACGACGTTGCCCTCAACCAGCGCTCCATCACACTCGGCCGTGCAATGAACTTGCACCCCGGCTCCCTTGCTTGCCCGGATGGTGTTGTTGATCACCTTGGGCGCCGCGCCTTGCAACGACGCGCCCTCCTGGCAGTCGCTCAGCCGATTCCCTCGCACGCGACCACCGTCGATCCAAGCGCGTACGCAGGCCGCGAGGGTAATGCTGCCCTTGTTGTTGATGATGCGGGCGCCCGGGGAATCGGCGAAGAGCAGATCGGAGTAGCTCCGGGAGACGGTGTTCCCCCGGATCAGGGCACCGGTGCCGCCGCCGATGCCGACGCCCACGCCCCCGCAGTTGCCGACCTTGTTGTCCAGGATCGCTCCGTCGCTGCCGTCGATCGCGATGCAGTGATTGCCGGCCCTCTGGACCCGGTTTCCTTCGACGCGTGCGTTCGGCCCGAAAACGGCGATGCCGACCGAGGCGCACCCAGAGAAGCGCGAGTTCAGCACGCGCACCCCGTCCCCTGAGGCGGAGACGCAGCTGGCGTACAACTGACCGCTGGACCGCACCCTCCTGACCGTGCACCGATCGCCCGAGCAATTGATTCCGCTTCCGTGCCGGAGCTCCAGGTTCGCGATGGTCACGCGGTTGGCGTTGACGGTGAACTGGTGGTTGACGCCGAGGCCCTCGACGTTGCCGTCAACGATCACGCCCTTCTTGGCGCCCTTGATCACGAGACGCGCGGTGCTCACGTTCACGTGCTCGAAGTTCCGCTTCTTCGAGATCTCGATCACATCGCCCGGGTTCGCCGCATCGACGGCGGCCTGGATCGTCGGGTACTTCTGCGGGACCTTGCGGACCGCGCCCGCGGCGCTGGCGCTCACCACGCAAAGCGTCAGACCTCCCATCACAGCGCCCAGCGCAAGACGTACCGCGAGACCCCTGCTCGATCGGACCATTGCTTCCTCCCTTCCTCAGGAGTCTTCGCGCTGTCCCGTAGATCCCCTGAGCTAGTGGTGGCTACTCGGCGAGCCTATGCAACCACGCTCTCGAGGACAAGCGATCGGCCGGCCACCCGATGCGAGGGGGGATCCGTCGCGCACAGCGGAACGAATCCGCTCGCTCAGGCTGGCGGGGCGCCTCGGGTCTTCTGTCGCTGGCGCGGGACTCCGGGCGAGCCGGCTCGCCGGGCTCACCGCGCGTAAGCCGCTTCGATTTCCGTAGCGCCGCTCGCTAGCATCGATCTATGGCGGTGAAGCCGAAGACGAGCGCCCCCGACGAGCACTTCGAGGCGTGTGGGCGCGCCGACGCCGCGCTCGCCCGCGCGTTCAAGTTCCTCGGCAAGCCTTGGAACGCGGTCGTGCTCGGCACGCTCAGCGGGGGGCCTGCGGGCTTTCGCGAGATCGCGCGCGCGATCGACGGGATCTCGGACTCGATGCTCTCCGACCGGCTCTCGGCGCTCACCGAGGCAGGCCTGATCGAGCGTACGGTCGATTCCGGGCCGCCCGTTTCCGTCCGCTACGAGCTCACCGCGCGCGGCCGCGCGCTGCTCCCGGCGCTCGCGGAGATCGCCCGCTGGGCGGAGAAGCACCTGCCCGACGGCCCGGACCGGTGCTGAGGCCCGACGCTCAGCCCACGTTTCTCACGTTTTCGGAAACGACGACGAGCTGAACGCCCCCGCCCCGTGGGTCCTGGGACGCCACGGTTGTTTCAGCGCGCACGATGTGCATAGAATGCGCCGAATTGCGGAATCAATTTTCCGCGATCCAGAACGGCTTGGATCGCACTAGGGCTGACAGGGAAAGGAGCGGCGCATGTCAACCACCACAGGGATTGAGATCTCCGATCGGTCCGTGCCTGGGGCCGACCAGGTCCTCACGAGCGACGCGCTCGATTTCGTCACCCTCCTGCACGAGCGCTTCGAGGAGCGCCGCCAGAAGCTGATCGCCGCGCGGGCCGAGCGCGCGGCCCGCATCGCCGCGGGCGAGCTGCCGACGTTCCGCGAGGACACCGCTCACATCCGCGAGGGGGATTGGCGGGTCCCGCCGGCGCCGCCGGGGCTCGTCGACCGCCGCGTTGAGATCACCGGCCCCGTGGAGCGCAAGATGATGATCAACGCGCTCAACTCGGGCGCGCGCGTGTTCATGGCGGACTTCGAGGACGCGCTCACCCCGAGCTGGACGAACATCGTCCAGGGTCACGCCAACGTCATGGACGCCGTCCGGCGCGAGATCTCGTTCAGCACCCCGGACAAGGAGTACGTGCTGAACGACGAGATCGCCACGCTCGTCGTCCGCCCGCGCGGCTGGCACTTGATGGAGGAGCACGCCCGCGTCGGCGGCGCGCCGGTCGCCGGGGCGCTCTTCGACTTCGGCCTCTACTTCTTCCACAACGCCGCCGCCTCCCTGGAGCGCGGGCTCGGCCCGTACCTGTACCTGCCGAAGCTCGAAAGCAGCGAGGAGGCTGAGCTCTGGCACGAGGTCTTCAGCACGGCCGAGGACGAGCTGGGCTTCGACCGCGGCACCGTGCGCGCGACCGTGCTCATCGAGACGATCCTCGCCGCCTTCGAGATGGAGGAGATCCTCTACAGGCTCGGCGAGCACGCGACAGGGCTGAACGCGGGGCGCTGGGACTACATCTTCAGCGTCATCAAGAAGTTCCCGGACCGGCCGGAGTTCGTGCTGCCCGACCGCGGCCAGGTGACGATGACCGTGCCCTTCATGCGCGCCTACACGGAGCTCTTGGTGCGCTCCTGCCACAAGCGCGGCGCGCACGCGATCGGCGGCATGGCGGCGTTCGTGCCGAGCCGGCGCGATCCCGCGGTCAACCAGCGCGCGATCGCGCAGGTCCGCGCCGACAAGGAGCGCGAGGCGTCCGACGGCTTCGACGGCAGCTGGGTCGCGCACCCCGACCTCGTCCCGCCCGTGCTCGAGGTCTTCGACCGGGTACTCGGTGACCGGCCCAACCAGCTCGAGCGCACCCGCGAGGACGTGAACGTCGAGGCCGCGCAGCTCCTCGACGTCGAGGTGCCCGGCGGGACGATCACCGAGGCCGGCCTGCGCAACAACATCGCCGTCGGGATCCGCTACCTGACCGCGTGGCTGGGCGGCAACGGGGCGGCCGCGATCTTCAACCTCATGGAGGATGCGGCCACGGCCGAGATCTCCCGCTCGCAGGTGTGGCAGTGGATCCGCCACAAGTCCAAGCTCGACGACGGGCGCGAGGTCACCGAGGAGCTGGCGCGCTCGATCATGGCGGAGGAGGTCGAGCGCTTCCGCCAGGAGATCGACGGGGACGCCGAGGTCAGCCAAAGGATCGATACGGCCGCCGAGCTCTTCGCCGAAGTGGCGCTCGGTGACGAGCTCGTGGAGTTCCTGACGATCCCGGCGCTGAAGCGGCTGGGTTGAGTAACAACCTGCATTGCGGAATCGGTGTCCCGCAATGAGTAATATCCGCGCGTGGCAGCGCGGCGCGACAGCGTCCAGTCGGTTGAACGCGCGCTCGATTTGCTCGAGGAGCTTGCGGGCGGGGAAGCGCTCGGCGTATCGGAGCTCGCCGCACGCACGGGCCTGGTCCCGAGCACGGCTCACCGCCTGCTTGCGACCCTGGCGCGCAGAGGGTACGTCACGCAGCGCCGGGACTCGAACAGGTACGCGATCGGCCTGCGCGTGCTCGAGCTGGCGAGCGGGCTCGAGGACGAGCTCGCGCACCTGCGCCGCGTCGCCCGCCCGGAGCTGGAGAGCGTGCAGCGGGCCACCGGCGAGACCACGAACCTCGTCGTGCTCGACGGCGAGCGCGCGGTCTACGTCGACCAGGTGCAGGGCAGCCGCAGCGTCCGCATGTTCACGATCGTGGGAGCTGCCGCCCTCGCGCACACGACGGCGGCCGGCAAGGCGATCCTGGCCTTCGGCCCCGCGGACGAAGTCGATGACCTCTACGGTAAGCGTGACGGGCTCGAGCAGCTCACGCCTCGCACCCTGACCACCGTTGAGGCGTTCAAGGAAGATTTGGAGCGGACGAAGCGCCGTGGCTACGCGATCGACAACGAGGAGCATGAGGAGGGGGTCTCGTGCATCGCTGCGCCGGTGCTGGGCCCCGACGGCCTCCCGCTGGCGGCGATCAGCATCTCCGCGCCCACGCCGCGCATCATCAACGCCGAGACGGGCGACCTCGGCGCGCTGCTTCGCGAGCACGCCGACCGCATCTCCTCGGCGTTCGGCGCCTACGCGCGCGACGGCGTCGGCGCCAAGGCCCGACGATAGGAAAGGGGGCCGGCGTGGCGGTAGCTGAACTGCTCGCCGAGATCGACCGCCGTCGGCCCGGCGCCCAGGTCCTGACCGACCCGGCGCAGCTCGCCCCGTACGAGTCGGACGCGCTGACCGCGTTCCGCGCCCGCCCGGAGGCGGTCGTGCTGGCGCGCGACCGCGACGACGTGATCGAGCTCGTGCGCCTCTGCCACAGCGAGGGCGTCCCGTTCGTCGCCCGCGGGAGCGGAACCAGCCTGTCGGGCGGCTCGCTCCCGATCGATGGCGGGATCGTGATCGCCCTCAACCAGCTCAACCGCGTGCTGCGGATCGACCCCGACGAGCGCATCGCGGTCGTCGAGCCGGGCACGATCAACGCGCATGTCAGCGCGGCCGCGGCCGAGCACGGGCTCTTCTACGCGCCGGATCCCTCGAGCCAGCAGATCTGCACGATCGGCGGCAACATCGCCTTCAACTCCGGGGGCGCGCACTGCCTCAAGCACGGGATGACGTCGAACCACGTCCTCGGCGCGGAGGTCGTGCTCACCGACGGCACCGTCGTGAGGCTGGGCAGCGGGGGCCTTGAGGCCGCCGGCCCGGACTGGCTCGGGCTGTTCGTGGGCTCGGAGGGGCTCTTCGGGATCGCCACCGAGATCACGCTGCGGCTGATGCCCCTGCCCGAGTCGATCAGCACGATCCTCGCCGCCTTTCCGAGCCTCGAGGCCGCGGGCGACGCGGTCGCGGCGATCCTCTCGGCGGGGATCCTACCCGTCGCCATCGAGATCATGGACGCCCTCGCGATCCAGGCGGCGGAGTCGGCGGTCCACCCCGGCTACCCGCATGCGGACGCGCTCCTGATCGTCGAGCTCGACGGCGAGCGCGACGTGGTCGCGGCGGACTTCGAGCGCACCCAGCAGGTGATCCGGGAGGCGGGCGCGACCGAGATTCGCGCGACCGAGGACCCCGACGAGCGCGCGACGATCTGGAAGGGGCGCAAGAGCGCCTTCTCCGCGGTGGGCTGGCTCTCGCCCGACTACCTCGTGCAGGACGGGTGCGTGCCGCGCACCCGGCTCGGCGAGGCCCTCGCCGCGATCGAGCGGATGAGCGCCGAGGCCGGCCTGCGGGTCGCCAACGTCTTCCACGCGGGCGACGGCAACCTGCACCCGCTGATCCTCTACGACGGGCGCGAGCCCGGTGCCGTCGAGCGCGCCGAGGAGCTCGCGGGCCGGATCCTCGAGCTCTGCGTGAGCCTCGGCGGCTCGATCACCGGCGAGCACGGGGTCGGCATGGAGAAGCGCGCGTATCTGCCGCGCATGTTCTCGTCGGCGGACCTGCGCGTGATGCGCCGCGTGCGCGACGCGATCGACCCCGCCAACCTCGCCAACCGGGGCAAGATGCTCGAGTTCGGCGACGACGAGGTCTCCGCCGCGCCCGGTCCGCGGGCGGGCTCCCCGCTCGCTGGCGAGCCGCCGCCCGAGGTGAACGAGCTGGCCGAGGTGATCCGCGCGGCGCGCGCCGAGGGCGCGCGGGTGATGCCGCAAGGCGCCGGCACCAAGCCGGCCCTGGCGCGGCCGACGGACGGGGTGCGGCCGCTGCCGGTGGGCGGGCTTGCGGGCATCGTCCACTACGACCCCGAGGAGCTCACGCTCACCGCGCGGGCGGGCACGCCGATCGCCGAGCTCGCGGCGGAGCTCGCCAAGCACGGCCAGCGCCTGCCCTTCGATCCCCCGTTCGGGCCGCGCGGCGCCACCCTGGGCGGCTCGGTGGCCGCGGGGCTTTCCGGGCCGGGGCGCTACAGGTTCGGCGGCGTGCGCGACTGCGTGATCGGCGTCCGCTTCCTCGACGGGACCGGCGAGCTCGCCGCGGCCGGAGGGCGCGTCGTGAAGAACGCAGCGGGGTTCGACCTGCCGAAGCTGTTCGTGGGCAGCGCCGGAAGGCTGGGCGTGCTCGTCGACGTGAGCCTCAAGGTCCTGCCCGCGCCGGAGGAGTACGCGACCCTGCGCGCGCACGCGGGCGGCCTCGCCGAGGCGCTGCGCGCCGTGCGCACGCTCGGGCGTTCGCCCTTCGACGTGGAGGCCGTCGAGGTGGAGCCTTCGGGGGTCGTCTGGGTGCGGATCGGCGGGTTCGCCGACCGCCTCGACCCGCGGCTCGACCGGATCGCCGCCGAGCTCGGCCTGGCCGACGCGGAGCGGCTGCGCGGCGACGACGAGGGCACCGCGTGGGCGGCCCTTCGCGAGCTCGAGGACGCGCCCGAGGGCGCGGCGCTCGCGAAGGTGGCGGTGACGCCCGCCGCGATCCCCGAGCTCGACGCGGCGCTTGAGGAGGCCGGCGCCTGGCGCCGCTACGGGGGCGGAGCCCAGATGGCGTGGATCGCGTGGCCCGCCGCTCGCCCGCCGGGCGAGCTCGAGGCAGCGGCCCGGGCGGCGGGCCTCCCGGGGATCTGGCTGAGCGGCGAGCACCCCTCGCCCTTCTTCGGCGCGCAGCGGGGCGGGGAGTTCGCGAGGCGCGCCGTCCGCGGCCTCGACCCAGACGGCGTCTTCGCCGGGATCGCGGGGATCGACTGATGCAGCACGAGATCCCCGTCGAGCGCCTGGGTCCGCGGGGCGAGGCGATGGCCAACGCCATCTCGGCCTGCGTCCACTGCGGGTTCTGCCTGCCGACGTGCCCGACCTACGTCGTGATGGGGGAGGAGGAGAACTCGCCGCGCGGGCGGATCTTTTTGATGAAGGAGGTGCTCGAGGGCAGTCTCAGCCCCGACGACGCGGCGGGCGCGATCGACAACTGCCTCGCCTGCCAGGCGTGCGTCTCCGCGTGCCCGTCGGGCGTCGAGTACGGCGATCTGATCACCGCCTACCGGCTGCACGCCGAGCCGCGCCGCTCGCGGCCACCCGGTGAGCGCGTCCAGCGCGCGACCGTCGGAGCGACGCTGCCCAAGCCGAAGCGCTTCCGCGTTGCGGCGCGGCTCGGGATGTCCACCCGGGCGCTCGCGCGGCTCGCCCCGCGGCGCATGCAGGCGATGGTCGACCAGCTCCCGCGCAGGCTGCCGCGGGCGCGTCCGCTGCCGGAGTTCACGCCCGCCGAGGGCGAACGCCGGGCTCGCGTAGCCCTGCTCCAAGGGTGCGTTCAGCGCGTCCTGGATCCGGAGATCGGCTGGGCGACGCTGCGCGTGCTCGCGCGCAACGGGGTCGAGGTGGTCGTTCCCAAGCGGCACGAGTGCTGCGGCGCGCTCGCGATCCACGCTGGCCGCGAGGACCAGGCCAAGCGCCTCGCCCGGGCGACGCTCGAGGCCTTCCCCGACGACGTCGACGCGGTCATCGCCAACGCGGCGGGGTGCGGCTCGGGGATGAGCGAGTACCCGTTGCTGCTCGCCGGCGAGCCCGACGCCGACGCCGCGCGCGCGTTCGCCGAACGCGTTCGCGACATCACTACGTTCCTCGACGAGCTCGGCATCGTCGAGCCGCCCGCCGCGCCGCAGCGCGCGCGGGTCGTCTACCACGACGCCTGCCACCTCGCGCATGCGCAGGGCGTGCGGGAGGCGCCGCGCAAGCTGCTGCGGATGGCGGGCTACGAGGTGGTGACGCCGGCGAACCCCGAGATCTGCTGCGGGTCGGCCGGCACCTACAACGTCGAGCGCCCGGAGGTCGCGGCCGAGCTCGGACGTCGCAAGGCCACGTCGTTGCTCGCCGCCGAGCCCGATGTGATCGCCGCCGGCAACATCGGCTGCCTCAACCAGATCCGCGCCCACCTCGACGAGCTCGGCAGCCGCGCCGAGGCGCTCCACACCGTCGAGCTGCTCGACCGTGCCTACTCCGGGCGGGCGTAGGTGGCGCGGGTGCTTGACGCCGTCTTGGCCGTGTGTT
>Ga0310825_100358_pt1 | contig 52841 bp, 53 predicted proteins | sample WT_ome_9_FD_202243 | JGI IMG/M metagenome (GOLD analysis project Ga0310825, IMG submission 202243) | Sorghum-adapted microbial communities enriched on wild type (WT) sorghum from Joint BioEnergy Institute, Emeryville, California, United... ... | reverse complement strand
CTCGTTCGGTCCGCTCGACTTGCATGTATTAGGCACGCCGCCAGCGTTCGTCCTGAGCCAGGATCAAACTCTCCAAAAGAAAGTTGATTGGCTTGCGCTTCGTTTCGTTCAGTTTTCAAGGAACGAGGATGGAGCCTATCGGGATCGAACCGATGACCTCCTGCGTGCAAAGCAGGCGCTCTCCCAGCTGAGCTAAGGCCCCATATGTCCACAATCGGGAAGACAGGATTTGAACCTGCGACCCCATGGTCCCAAACCATGTGCTCTACCAAGCTGAGCTACTTCCCGTCAACGCGCTCGAGAGGATTCGAACCCCTAACCTTCTGATCCGTAGTCAGATGCTCTATCCAATTGAGCTACGAGCGCAAGTGCCGAGGGCCGGACTCGAACCGGCACGGTAGTTACCTACCCCAGGATTTTAAGTCCTGTGCGTCTGCCAATTCCGCCACCCCGGCTAATAGGCAAATAAATGGAGCGGAAGACGGGACTCGAACCCGCGACCCCCACCTTGGCAAGGTGGTGTTCTACCACTGAACTACTTCCGCTCGGGTAACAATGCGGGTGAAGGGACTTGAACCCCCACGCCCATAAAGGGCACTAGACCCTGAATCTAGCGCGTCTGCCAATTCCGCCACACCCGCAAATCAATTATGGTGAGCCATGGAGGACTCGAACCTCCGACCCTCTGATTAAAAGTCAGATGCTCTACCTACTGAGCTAATGGCTCATGAGTTTGTCATACACTCATATTAGATGATGTCTCTTCCTCTACTAGCACGTTCAAAGGTGTCTAGAGCATTGAGACAATTCGGAATGAATTCAAAGATACAACCCTTGTTACTGAGCTAATAGTTCATAATAGATTAAATGGTGGAGGATGACGGGATCGAACCGCCGACCCCTTGCTTGTAAGGCAAGTGCTCTCCCAGCTGAGCTAATCCTCCACGGTATTGCCTAGCAACGACCTACTCTTGCAGGGGCGCTGGCCCCAACTACCATCGGCGCTGGAGAGCTTAACTTCCGTGTTCGGGATGGGAACGGGTGTTTCCTCTCCGCTATCATCACTAGGCAATTATCCAATAGACAAGTTATATTATAATCAAATTTCTTCGTTTGTCAATAACTCTTTATCTTCGACAACTTTCGTCATCGTTCCGACGTACCATCTTAATATAGCACGTTGAATAATATTTGTCAACTCGCTTTACTGTTTTTGTTTTATCAAAGCGACGATTTTCATTTTATATTGTTTATATGTTAAAAGTCAATAGTTTTTTAAAAAACAAATCGTCCCCTGTGCATTTTCACACAGGGGACAATATTTTTTATTTATGACGCATTTGCGGGAAGAGTAACACATCCCGAATGGACGGAGAGTTAGTCAAGAGCATGACTAGACGGTCAACGCCGATGCCGAGTCCGCCTGTTGGAGGCATACCGTACTCGAGCGCTTCGAGGAAATCTTCGTCCATTTCGTGCGCTTCATCGTTCCCTTGTTCACGTTCTTTCAACTGTGCTTCGAAACGTTGGCGCTGGTCGATCGGATCGTTTAGTTCCGTAAACGCGTTCGCATGTTCACGTCCAACGATAAATAGCTCAAATCGATCGGTAAAGCGTGGATCGTCCGGGTTTTTCTTAGCTAACGGCGAAATTTCGACAGGGTGGCCATAAATGAACGTCGGTTGGATGAGTTGCGACTCGACTTTTTGTTCAAAAAATTCATTGACGATATGACCAAACGTCATGTGCGGGGCGATTTCGACCCCATGTTCTTTCGCCAACGCCCGCGCTTCCTCGTCGTCCATGTGCCGCCAGAAATCAACGCCGACGTATTCTTTAATCGCATCGACCATATGAAGTCGCCGCCATTCAGGCGTTAAATCGACGGTATGTTCGCCGTATTGAATTTTCGTCGTGCCAAGCACTTCCGTGGCAATGTGAGCAATTAAGTTTTCTGTCAATTTCATGATGTCACGGAAGTCGGCATATGCCTCGTACAGTTCAAGCATCGTAAACTCCGGATTGTGACGGGTGGAAATCCCCTCATTCCGGAAGACGCGTCCGATTTCATACACTTTTTCCAAACCGCCGACGATGAGCCGTTTTAAATGGAGTTCGATGGCGATTCGCATATAAAGTGTCATATCAAGGGCATTATGGTGCGTAATAAACGGACGTGCAGCCGCACCACCTGCTATGGCGTGCATCATCGGTGTTTCGACTTCCAAATAACCTTGGCTGTCGAGATAACGCCGCATCGATTGAATAATGAGACTACGGGTGATAAACGTCTGCTTACTTTGCGGATTCATAGTTAAGTCGAGATAACGTTGGCGGTAACGTTGTTCGACGTCCTTTAAACCATGGTATTTTTCCGGCAATGGACGCAATGCTTTTGTTAAAAATTCATATGATGACACTTTGATGGAAAGCTCGCCGACTTTTGTTTTGAACATAGTGCCGCGCACACCGACGATATCACCAAGGTCAGAGATTTTAAACAGCTCATATTGCTGTTCACCGACATCGTCTTGGCGGACATAAATTTGAATTTGCCCTGTGACGTCTTGAATGTGAGCAAATCCTGCTTTTCCTTTACCGCGTTTCGTCATAATGCGGCCGGCGACAGCGACTTCAATTTGCTGATCTTCAAGTTCTTCTTTGGACAAATCGCCGTACAGTTTAAACAGCTCTTCTGCTTTATGCGTGCGCTCGAACCGTTTGCCAAACGGGTCGACACCTAGCTCTTCGATTTTTTTTAACTTTTCCCGGCGGACACGCAATTGGTCGTTCAATTCTTCATGGCTCATCCTTCATTCACTCCATTTAATGATTTTTTACGAAAAATACTGCCAGCGCGTGCTGGCAGTCATCCGCTTCATCAAATTCCGCTCCTATACGGCCCGGGCGTTCGCTGCCGCCTGATTCTCTGCATCCTGTGCGACTTTCAGCAGCAATGCGGCTAGTTCGTCCCGTGTCTCACACTCGTTGATGGCGTTGCGGATTTTCGCTGCACCGCGAATGCCTTTTAAATACCAAGCGGCGTGTTTGCGCATTTCTTTGACAGCAATATACTCACCTTTAAGCGCAATTAAACGGTCTAAATGCAACAGGCACACATCGATTTTCTCTGTCGGCGTTGGTTCAGGGATAAGCTCCCCTGTTTCTAAATAGTGCACGGTGCGATAAATCATCCACGGGTTACCGAGCGCCGCCCGTCCGATCATGACACCGTCCACCCCGGTTTCTTCAAGCATCCGCTTGGCGTCTTGTGGTGTTTTGACATCGCCGTTGCCGATGACTGGGATGTTGACCGCTTCTTTCACTTGTTTAATAATGTTCCAATCCGCTTTTCCTTCGTACATTTGTACTCTTGTCCGCCCATGGACGGCGACGGCTTTGCCACCAGCGCGCTCAACTGCTTGCGCGTTTTCAACAGCGTAAATATGATGTTCGTCCCAGCCGATTCGCATTTTGACCGTAACCGGTTTTTCAACGGCGTCGACAATGGAGGCAACCACGTCATAAATTTTATTCGGATCAAGAAGCCATTTCGCTCCCGCGTCGCAATTCGTAACTTTTGGAACCGGACAGCCCATGTTAATGTCGATAATATCCGCATTCGTATTTTTATCGACAAATTTTGCTGCTTTGACAAGCGTTTCCTTTTCGCCCCCGAAAATTTGCAGGCTGAGCGGCTTTTCCCGCTCATCGATATATAACATATTTAACGTCTTTTCATTGTTGTATACGATTCCTTTATCGCTCACCATCTCTGCGCACACAAGCCCGGCGCCGAATTCTTTGACAGTCAAGCGGAACGCCGAGTTGCACACGCCTGCCATGGGGGCAAGCACGACACGATTTTTAATCTCAACATCGCCAATGCGAAACATAAAAACGCCTCCTTTCTACTGGTTTGATTCGATTTTCGGCGGCGTCAGTTCTTCGACCGATATATTTAACAGCTCGGCGATTTGCTCGACGAGCGAATCGGACGGCATCCGATTCCCCCGTTCGATTTCACCAAGGATTGAGACGGAAACGCCGAGCTCCTTAGCCAGCCTTTCTTGTGTATATCCTTTTAGCTTTCGAAAAGCGCGAATACGTCTTCCCCATCTTTCTGCTTCCATACGCGAACTCCTTCTTTGTCAGGTAGTCGATCAACGATGTCTGTTAACGGCTCGAAAATGTTCGGTATTGTTAAATGGGAATTGATTTCGAGCAACGGGATAAGAACAAACGCCCGCTCCGCCATACGCGGATGCGGAATGACTAGTTGCTCTGTTTCAATATTTTCATGATTATACAGCAAAATGTCAAGGTCTAACGTACGCGGCCCCCAGCGAATTTCCCTTTTTCTCCCAAATTCTTGTTCAATTTGTTGCGTCACGTTCAACAAGGAAAATGGTGACAACCTCGTCGCCACCTCGACTACCATGTTTAAAAACTTGTCTTGATGGACGTAACCAACCGGATCCGTTTCATAGATGGACGAACTCGACTTTACAGAAATTCCCTCGTAGCGATCAAGTGCTTCAATGGCCGAACGTAAATAATAGACACGATCCCCTAAGTTAGAACCTAAGGAAATATATACAATGTTTTCCATTTAACGCCCCCTAACAATTTCAACGGCGACATGCTTATAATGTCCGCGGATTGGTGGATTTGGCTTCGTCACCCTCACGGTACAACGCTGAATGGCAGGAAAAGCGGCAAGCAGATCATCGGCGATCGCCTCAGCCACTGCCTCGATCAAAGCAAATGTCCGCTCCTCAACAATCGCCCGACAACGCTCGTACACATCCGCATAGTTGATCGTATGCTCAAGACAATCACTCCGCCCAGCTGGCCGCAAATCAAGCTCCATCGTCACATCAATCACGAACTTCTGACCGAGGACATTTTCTTCGGGAAGCACTCCATGATAGCCATAAAACTCCATCTCTCGCACATAGATTTTATCGATGGCCGCTCTCCCCTTTCCCAAGCATCGCATCCATCATTTTCGCCATGCGGGCGATCGGCAATACATCGTGAACGCGGACGATATTCGCCCCTTTCACGATACCAAGACAAACAGTAGCTCCCGTTCCTTCGACACGCTCTTCAACTGGCACGTCAAGCACATGGCCGATAAACCGTTTGCGCGACGTTCCAAGCAACAGCGGATAGCCAAGGGCAGCAAACTCATCAAGACGCCGCATCACCTCCAAATTATGCTCGAACGTTTTGGCAAACCCGATACCTGGATCTAAAATAATATTTTCATCTTTCACTCCGGCTTGTTTGACAATGCAGATGCTCTCCTCTAGGTCGACGATCATATCGGAAATAAGGTCGCGGTATGCCATATCGTGTCGATTGTGCATTAAAATAATTGGCACTCCGTACGAAGCAGCAACATGTGCCATATCCGGATCAGCTTTGGCTCCCCAAACATCGTTAATGATATGTGCCCCGGCTTCGATGGCTTGGCGTGCCACCTCCGCTTTATATGTATCAATGGAAATCGGCACATTCACCTCACTGGCAATCGCTCTTACCGCTGGAATGACGCGCCGTAATTCTTCATCGAGCAGAACCTGTTCCGCTCCCGGACGTGTCGACTCGCCGCCGATGTCAATGATGTCCGCTCCCTCGGCCACAAGCCGCTTCGCATGCTCAACGGCTTTTTCTACATCGTAAAATCGTCCGCCGTCAGAAAATGAATCCGGTGTGACGTTGACAATACCCATGATCAATGTTTTTTTGCCTAAATCCAACTCATGCCCGCGGCATTGAAGCACACGCGAACGCGTCATTGTTATCATCATCGATTCATCCTTTCTGACAATTCATTCCTCGTCCATAACGTGTCCGTAAAGCGGCGGTAATGGCGTTGCAGCGCACAGGTCACCGGGCCGTTTTGTCCAAGATAAACGCGATGGCCGATGCGGTGAAGCGGCACAATTTCCTGCAGTGAATTGGTGATAAACACTTCGTCGGCTTCGTACAAATCAGAAAGCGGATAAACTCCTTCTTCAATCGGGATATGCAACTCATTAAGCAACGCGATCACGAATTGCCTCGTGATGCCGTTTAATATGCCGACAGACGGCGCTGGAGTATAGACGACACCGCCTTTTATCCAAAAAATATTGGAGACAATGCCTTCCGCCACCGCACCTTCACGATTGAGAAAGATTCCTTCTGCATGGGGACGGTTGCCAAGCTCCCATTTCCCAATCATATTGTTTAAATAATGGTGCGATTTTAATCGTTGGTCGCCCTCTGGGCTGTTCCGCGTTGTTGTTAAAATGACCCCTTCTTTCCCCTCTTGAGGAGCCGCTGGCGGCAGCGGCTTCATGTAGACGATGATGGTGGGACGTAAGTACTGTTCCGTCGACAAGCCGAGATCACCAACACCGGCGGACACATTGAAACGCACATAAGCGTCTCGCAGTTCATTTGCCCTGAGCAACCGCTCGATGATGTCGACCGCCTCAGCGCGGCCGAACTGCCTAGCGATGTGGAGTTCGGACAGCCCGCAGTTCAGCCGTGCTAAATGGTCATCAAGCAAAAACGGATGGCCATCATACGTACGAAACGTTTCAAACAATCCAAGCCCATACAAAAAACCGTGATCAAATGCCGAAAGTTGCGCTTCTTCACGCGGAACGATTTTGCCGTTGACATATACGTACATATGGTCCATCACGCCTTTTTGTATGTGTCAATAAAGTTTTTCAGCAGTTGCATTCCGTGACTTGTCATAATCGACTCGGGGTGGAACTGCACCCCTTCGATTGGCAATGTCTTATGGCGGATGGCCATCACTTCGTCTTCGTCCGTCCAAGCGGAAACAGTAAAACAATCGGGAAGTGTTTCTTTGTCAACAATGAGAGAGTGGTAACGAGTCGCCGTAAACGGGCTCGGCACCCCTTGGAAAATCGTTTCTCCGTCATGGTAAACGGACGATGTTTTCCCGTGCATCAGCCTTGAAGCACGGATGACACGGCCGCCAAACGCTTGGGCGATCGACTGATGGCCGAGGCAGACGCCAAAAATCGGGATTTTGCCAGCAAAGTAAGTGATGGCTTCCAAGCTGACACCCGCTTCATTCGGCGTGCATGGACCTGGGGAAATCATAATAAAATCCGGAGCGAGCCGTTCAATCTCGGAAACGGTAATTTCATCATTGCGCTTGACAAGCAGCTCCTCACCTAGAACACCTAAATATTGCACTAAATTGTACGTAAAGGAATCATAATTATCAATCATGACGATCATCATTCTCACCTCATGCTCGAAAATAATGTCTCTGCTTCACTCAGCTCTTTTGCTCTCCAAAGGGCCGCCGCTTTTTTCAAACATTCTTTGTATTCATGCTCCGGGTTGGAATCAATGACAATACCTGCCCCTGCTTGTACATGCGCTATTCCATCTTTGACAACCATCGTCCGAATGGCGATGTTCAGCTCCATGTTGCCTTGAAAATCGATCCAGCCGATCGACCCGGTATACAAGCCGCGGCGGACCGGTTCGAGTTCTTCGATAATTTCCATCGTCCGCACTTTCGGGGCCCCCGTAATCGTCCCTCCTGGAAACATGGCGCGAATGACGGCAAACGCATCGTATTCTGGCGCGATTGTTCCGGAAACATGCGACACAATATGCATGACGTGCGAATATCGTTCGACTGTCATCCATTCGTCGACATGAACCGTCCCATATGCACAGACGCGGCCGAGATCGTTTCGTTCAAGATCGACGAGCATGGCATGCTCGGCTCGCTCCTTTTCGCTCGCGAGCAATTTTTGTGCAATTTGTTCATCTTCCGTTTTCGTCCGGCCACGTGACCGGGTACCGGCAATCGGCCGTGTTTCGAGACGCTGTCCACGTTTACGGACAAGCAACTCTGGCGAACCGCTCACAACTTGAAATTGTGGGGTATGCAAATACCCCATATACGGCGACGGATTAATGGTACGCAACTGCTTGTAGACGGCAAATGGATGAGCTAAGAGCGGCTGTGATTGGCGCACCGACAAGTTGACTTGGAACACGTCACCTTGGGCAATGTACTGCTTCACGCGCTGAACCGCCTCGATAAACTGCTGTTTCGTCATGGACACAGACGGAGCGGCGGCCGAGCCAGCAGTTGACCATCGGGGTGATTCACTCTGCTCCTCAAGCCACATTTGCTCATACATATCCAATCTTCGAAAAGCAGCCTGTTCCTCCCCATCGCTGGCATGGACGATCAAGTGGAGCTGCTGTTCTTGATGGTCGTAAATCGCCACATCATCAAACAGCCAAAAATACATAAACGGCAGCTGCAAATCGTCATGAGCAAGCTCCGGAAGCCGTTCGATGTAACGGACGCTGTCATAGCTGATGTAGCCGATCAGTCCACCTTGACACGGCAGTGGCTCGTCCTCATCCGGCATTAAAAAGTGCGAAAACCATTGTTGCAGCAACTCGAGCGGTGGCCCGTCCAGCGTCGTTTCTTTCCCACGATAGATGATAGATAACCGCTGCTCAGTCGCCCGGATGATCCCGCTTGGGTTGAGGCCGATGATGCTATATCTTCCCCCTTGACCGCTCTCAAGCAGCACGTGGTGCGGTCGACCGTATGCCAGCTGTTCGTACTGGCGGAACCAATCCCGGCCGCTATAATCGATTGTCCGTTTCAGCCGCCTGCGCCGTTGTTCCATCTCGGTCAACTCCTCATGATGTTCATAGTTATTCTTATTGTACAATGATTAGTCATTCATATCACCCACTACCATAAAAAATTCGACAGGGTTGCCCCTGTCGAAAAATGTTGCTTAGTTTTCGAATTGGTAAAGCGGCGTGCTCAAATAACGTTCCCCATTGCTCGGGATCACAGCCAGCACTTTTTTTCCTTTACCGAGTTCTTTTGCTACTTTCAACGCCGCATGAATAGCAGCACCAGACGAAATGCCGCCAAGAATGCCTTCCTCGCGAGCCGCGCGGCGGGCAGCCGCAAACGCTTCTTCCGTTGTTACCGTAATGACGCCGTCATAAATGCTTGTATCCAAAATATCTGGAACAAACCCAGCGCCGATTCCTTGGATTTTATGCGGACCTGGTTTACCGCCGGACAAGACCGGTGAATCAGCCGGCTCAACGGCGTAAATTTTAATGTTCGGATATGCTTCACGCAATACTTTACCAGCGCCCGTAATCGTTCCGCCCGTACCGATTCCAGCAACAAACGCATCGAGCTGGTCGCCCATTTGCTCAACAATTTCTTTCCCGGTCGTCAAACGGTGGATTTCTGGGTTTGCTTCATTTTTGAACTGCTGCGGCATAAAGTAGCCGTGCTCGCGAGCGAGTTCTTCAGCTTTTTGGATTGCCCCACGCATCCCTTGAGCACCTGGCGTGAGTACTAACTCTGCACCGTACGCCCGCAACAAGTTGCGGCGCTCTAAACTCATCGTATCCGGCATAACCAATACTGCTTTATATCCTTTCGCTGCTGCGACCATCGCTAATCCGATTCCCGTGTTACCGCTCGTCGGCTCAACGATTGTATCGCCCGGTTTCAGTCTTCCGGCCTTTTCCGCTGCCTCAATCATTGCTAATGCAATCCGGTCTTTGACGCTGCTGCCTGGGTTCATAAACTCGAGCTTCACGTAAACATCAGCGCTGTCTTCGTCGACGATGCGGTTCAACTTCACTGCCGGTGTATCGCCGATCAGTTCCGTTACAGAGTTGACTGTGCGTGCCATGGTTCCACCCCTAATCCCGATTATTTTTATCGAATTTGTTTCCAATGTATCAGTTATTGACGTAATTGTCAATCATTTTAATGTTTTCATCTTTTTTCGGCGAGTTGCTTGAGCTGCTCCAACTCTTCTTTCGCGAAATGGTATGTTTCGTTGCAGAAGTGGCACGAAGCTTCCGCCTGTCCTTCATTATCGATAATATCCTGAATTTCCTCCGGCCCTAGACTGACGAGGGCATCGGCGATCCGCTCGCGCGAACAGCGGCAAACGAATGTAACCGGCATTGTCTCAAGCACGCGGACATCTCCATCCCCTAAAATTTGTTCTAACATTTGTTCTGGACTGAGCCCGTTTTCAATCATGCGCGAAACGGGAGGAATTTGTTTCAGCCGTTCTTCAATGCGCGCAATCGTTGCTTCTTTCGTTCCGGGCATGATCTGAATGATAAACCCTCCAGCTGCCCGAATCGTATAGTCGGGGTTGACGAGCACACCGACACCGACGGACGATGGAATTTGCTCGGATGAGGCAAAATAATACGTAAAGTCATCGCCAAGCTCTCCAGAGATGAGCGGCACTTGTCCGGTGAAAAAGTCGCGCAACCCGAGGTCTTTCACTACGGTGAGCATCCCGTTTTTGCCGACAGCCCGAGCAACATCAAGCTTCCCATGCTCGTTTAACTCAAAATGGACATGGGGGTTTGTCACATACCCACGTACTTCCCCTTTAGCGTTGCTATCGACTAAAATAACGCCGATCGGCCCACCGCCATCAATTTTAATCGTCAACGTTTCTTCACCTTTGAGCATCGCCCCCATCATGACACCCGCCGTCAGCGCCCGGCCAAGCGCTGCGGACGCGGTCGGCCACGTTTGGTGGCGTCGCTGTGCTTCTGCAACTGTTTCTGTCGTTCTTGTGGCATACGCTCTCACTTGTCCATCATAAGCGAGCGCTTTCACTAAGTAATCTCCCATGTTCATCAAGCCTTTCATCCTTTTTTCTCCGTATTTTTCTCATACAACAGTTTCAGCCCAGTCAACGTTAAAAACGGATCGACGACATCGATGACACTCGACTCACTGGCAATGAGCGGTGCAAGGCCACCAGTCGCGATCACTTTCGGTGGAACTTTGCTTTTCGCCTTCATTCGCGAAACGATGCCTTCCACTTGTCCAACATAACCGTATAAAATGCCAGCTTGCATGGCGCTGACCGTATTTTTACCAACGATATCGTCTGGGCGGGCAATTTCAATGCGAGGCAATTTCGCCGCCCTTGCGAACAACGCCTCTGTCGAAATCATGATGCCTGGGGCGATAGCTCCCCCCATATATTGTTTATGTTCATTAATATAACAATACGTCGTCGCTGTCCCGAAATCGACAATGATCAGTGGGCTGCCGTATAAGTGAATGCCGGCAACCGCATTGACAATCCGGTCAGCGCCGACTTCACGCGGATTTTCATATTTAATGTCAAGCCCCGTTTTAATGCCCGGCCCGACAATGAGCGGCTTAATATGGAAATATTTTAAACACATGCGTTCAAGGGCAAACATAATCGGCGGCACCACAGAAGAAATAATCATGCCACGAATATCGGAAAACTGTAAGCCGACATGATTCAAAAGCGCTTTAATTGTCATGCCGTACTCGTCTTCCGTTTTCGCCCGGCTTGTCTCAATGCGCCAATGGTATTTTAATTCATCACCGTCATAAACCCCTAGCACGGTATTTGTATTGCCAACGTCCAACACAAAAATCATGGCCTCATTCCCCACTTTTCCTCAATAAATTCCTTTCTTTATCATATCATACCTTGTTTTCTTGCGGGGGAAAAAACGGCGGCCTCACTCCGGTCAATAGCAAAAAAAGAGGATGTCCCCAAAATTGTAAGACATCCTTTGTGATCACCATATATACACATCGAGCACTTTCACAAGCAATAGGTTGTATCTCCCTTGAAGAAAGATGTCCTTTTCGTTCAGCCCCAACTGTTACTCTTTCTTCTGAATGTTCACTTTCACATCGTCGTCGCCTTTACCGGTGTCATTGCGTCCATTGCGGTCCGGCGGCAGCGTACCGTGCTCGAACAAATGCTTAATTTGTTCAGCATCGAGTGTCTCAACTTCCAAAAGTGTCGTAGCAATTAAATCCAATTTGTCCCGATGCTGCGTTAAAAGCTGTTTCGCCTTGTCATAGCACTCTTTAATGATGCGTTGAATCTCTAAGTCAATTTCATAAGCGATTTTATCGCTATAGTTTTGTTCGTTATGCAAGTCGCGACCTAAAAACACTTGCCCGCTCGGTTGGCCAAATTGAAGCGGACCAAGTTTTTCGCTCATCCCGAATTCCGTCACCATCCGGCGTGCAATGTTTGTCGCCCGTTGAAAATCGTTATGAGCCCCTGTGCTTACTTCATTGAACACAATTTCCTCAGCGACGCGCCCGCCGAGCAACCCTGTAATTTTATCCATCAGTTCCTCTTTTGTCATAAAGTAACGGTCTTCTTTCGGCAGCATCACCGCATAACCACCAGCTTGGCCACGCGGGACGATTGTTACTTTATGCACCATTTCCGCGTCGGCAAGCACCATGCCGATGACCGTATGTCCGGCCTCATGGAATGCAACAATGCGCCGCTCTTTTTCCGAAATAACACGGCTTTTTTTCGCCGGTCCGGCAATGACGCGATCGGTTGCTTCGTCGATATCGTCCATATCGATTTTCTTTTTGTTCCGACGCGCTGCCACAAGCGCCGCTTCGTTCAACAAGTTTTCCAAATCAGCACCGGAGAATCCCGGTGTCCGCATGGCGATCGTCTTCAAGTCAACCGATTCATCGAGCGGCTTATTGCGGGCATGCACGCGTAATACTGCTTCGCGTCCTTTGACATCTGGGCGATCGACAGTGATTTGCCGGTCGAAGCGACCCGGGCGCAAGAGCGCTGGGTCTAAAATGTCCGGACGGTTCGTCGCTGCAATAATAATGATCCCTTCATTCCCGTTAAAACCGTCCATTTCGACAAGCAGCTGGTTGAGCGTCTGCTCACGCTCATCGTGGCCGCCGCCAAGACCGGCTCCGCGCTGGCGTCCGACAGCGTCAATTTCATCGATAAAAATGATGCACGGTGCATTTTTTTTCGCTGTTTCAAACAAGTCGCGCACGCGCGATGCACCGACCCCGACGAACATTTCCACAAAATCCGACCCGCTGATCGAGAAAAACGGCACGCCTGCTTCCCCTGCGACCGCGCGCGCCAACAGTGTTTTCCCTGTACCTGGCGGTCCGACAAGCAGCACCCCTTTTGGAATGCGGGCACCAAGTTCAGCGAATTTGCGCGGGTCTTTTAAAAATTCAACAATTTCCACGAGCTCTTCTTTTTCCTCGTCCGCCCCAGCCACATCACGGAAACGGACTTTCCGCTTGTCATCCGTATACAGCCGCGCCCGGCTTTTGCCGAAATTCATTACTCGGCTGCCGCCGCCTTGCGCTTGGTTCAACAAGAAGAAAAACAAAATAAAAATAATGACAAACGGAATAATGGATGTGAAAAACGTAACCCATCCGCTCGTTTCATCCGCTGGCATCACTTCCACCCGCGCCCGTGCCGCCGCCGCATCGATGCGATCAAGCACTTTGTCGCTGTTTATCACATAGGTGGAAAAATATTGCCCTTCATTATATGTTTTCAGTTGGCCTCGAATTTCATATACGCCGCGCTCCGGCTTAATGGAAAACGACTTGACTTCCCCGTTTTCCAAATGAGTGATAAACGCATCGTACGTCATCGGCTCGGTCCGCTGATTCGTACCGTTAAAAAAGCTGACGACGCCGATCACGACGAGAAAAATCAGCAAATAAAAGATGGTGTTACGGAAAATCCGGTTCATTTCTTGCCTCCTCCCATATGAAACACACTATACTCAATACTAGCATAGAAATTTGCCTAAATACAAACAATTCGGCCGCCGCACAGCAACGGTCTTATTTTTGGTACACTTCTGGCTTTAAGACACCGATAAACGGGAGGTTGCGATATTTTTCCGCATAATCGAGACCATAACCAACGACGAACTCATCCGGGACGGTAAATCCGGCGTAGTCCGCTTGAATATCGGCTTTACGTCCAGACGGCTTGTCAAGGAGGGTGACGATTTTAATTGAATTCGCCTTCCGGTAACGGAATAAATCGACCAGATAGCTGAGCGTCAGCCCGCTGTCAATAATATCTTCAATGATCAAAATGTCGCGACCTTCAACGGATGTATTTAAATCTTTGATAATTTTTACTTCCCCAGATGAAATCGTCGCATTCCCATAACTCGAAACATCCATAAAATCCATTTCCAAATATGTATCAATATGTTTCAACAAATCGGCCATAAACGGCATCGCGCCTTTGAGAACGCCGACGGCGAGCGGAAAACGGCCGTCATACTCCTTCGTCAATATAGCACCTAGCTCTTTTACTTTTGCCTGAATTTCTTCCTCGGTGATTAGCACTTTTTGGATATCGTCTTTCATCCCCATCTTTTTTCCTCCTAGCTGTTCATCGCCTGATAGTGCAGTAAAATATAGCGAGTTTGCCCATGCTCTCCGGCTTCAAAAGCCGATTTTTTCAGTCCAGGCACCCAAAGGATGCGGCCGTCGGCATCTTCTACAATCGGCCAACAGTCCCTTTCCATCCGTGGAATTTTCGCCTCAATAAAAATCTCCTTAATTTTTTTCGTTCCTCCCGTCCCCTTCAGCACCATCCGGTCACCAGTGCGGCGCGTCCGTACATGAAGCGGAAGAGAAACCGTAGCGGGGTCAACCACGAACGAGTCATTTCCTAACTGCTTTCTTGGATAGTGTTCCCCAAATTCACTTATGATTACGTAACCGTTTGGGAGAGGCAATAGCGCCGGAACCGGCAGCTCTAGCCAATAGCTTTGAGCGCAATGTTGCAAGCCAAACGTAAACAAACAGCGGTCATACGAACGAATCACTTTCAACCCTTTTGGCAAATCGAGCATTCCAGAAGGATGGGCGCGCTCACAAAGCATCAGTATATGGCCGATATGCACAGAAGTCAACACCGGCGGAATGCCTCCGTAAAGGCGGAGAAGCAACAGCTGCAACACCCGACGCTGCAGCGGTCTCGGCAACGCCAAAAACGGGGCAATGCGCAATACAACATCGCTATTTTGTTTTTCCATTACTTTATTCAGCGCGTCCGTGGCTAATTCCTCTAAAAATTGCTCATCTTCTGCCATCATTTCACTATATTGTTGAAATCGTTCATGCAAGCGCGGATTTTCCTGTTTTAATAGCGGGACAATATGATGGCGAAATCGATTGCGTGTATAATCGTCTTTCTCATTGCTTGGATCTCGGCGCGGAGTTAGCCCCTCTTTTTTGCAGTAGTCCTCGATTTCCGCCCGGCTGACAGCCAAAAACGGGCGAATGAGATAACTGCCATGAAACGGACGCTTGACAGGAATGCCAGCATACCCTTTGCTTGTGCTACCGCGCACAAGTCGCATTAAAATCGTCTCGACCTGGTCATCACCATGATGGCCTAAAGCGACATATTGCGCTTGATACTTTTTCACCAGCTCGGCAAAAAAGTGATACCGGCAATTTCGAGCCGCCTCCTGAGCGCCGAGACCTGTGCGCCGCTGAAAAGCTGGAACATCGATTTGCACCGCTTCACATAAAATACGGTGCTCGGCACAAAAATGTTTCACAAATTCCATCTCTTCTTCTGATTCCCGCCCGCGAAACATATGGTCGACATGAGCCGCCACGAGCTGAAGCTTCCACTCATCCCGAAGCGAAGATAAAAGATGCAAAAGAGCAAGTGAATCCGGGCCTCCGGAAACGCCGACAATGACCGTCGCTCCTTCCGTAAGCAACCTATGCCTGTCAATAAAGGCGCGCACTTTATCAACCATTCGAAAAAACCTCTTTGCTCTCTTTTAGCCTCATCGATAGCTATTGTACCATAAATTACATCGTTAGTTGCCAGTATATATAAAAACCGTATGCACCAAGCAACAGGACAGCAATCAACACTGTCTCAGCAATAGCCCCCACTTTGCGGCGCTTTTTCGCCCGCCGCCCCGACCGGCGGTTCGACGACACTATCTTTGTTTCATCTTTCACCGCTAACCGGCGGGAAGAAGCCGCTAATAAGTCACGACGCATGTCGGCGGCTTTTGCATACCGGCCGTCGAGCGCTTTTTGCAAAACGTGCTTATATTGGGCTAAAAAGCGGTCGGCTTCGATGATCCTGAAAAGTTGTGATCGCCCGTCGCCCTTTTTCTCGAGATGTCCCGAATAACAGGATGCAATCATCACCATCGCTGCTGAAAACAAGTCATACGACGGCTCAGCTTTGCGCGACCCAAGCCCCCAATAGCCGCGGTCGTACAGCTCTGTAAACTCTTTGACCGCCCTTCCTTGCAGCGTCGTTCCCCCAACATCCAACAACCGGACAGATGGCGGCGGCCCGGTGACGATTAAATTATCCGGTTTTAAGTCGCCAAATACCCACCCCTCCTCATGCAGCCGCTCGAGCACCGACAACAACTGCACAAGCAACACCGGCGCCCACTCTTTCCCGCGGCGGCGGACAAAGGTAGTGAAGTTTTCCCCCTCAATATACTCCATCACATAAAAAGGGATCGTCTCCTGCACAAGCGGGCTCCGCCAGTCGTCGGCCTCCAGCAAAGAAGGTCCGAGGGCGCCCCCCTGGACCTTAGAAAAACGACGCAATATATTCATTTCCGAGGCCAACGACGCATAATCATCGCTCAGTTTGACAGCGACGCGGTTGCAGCCGCTTTCTGCCAAGTAGACGACGCCGTTTGCCCCACTGCCGAGCCGCCGCAAAAGCCGGTATGAACGGCCGTGCCATTTGCCGGTAACAACCGTGCCAGGCGGAAGATTACAAAGACGATTCTTCAATGTATGGCTCATCGCCATTACCAATCCAGCTCCTTAGTGACCGTTTGCGGTCGAAATGGGCGATCGCTTCGCGCAGCGCCGGTCCTGTTGGTGTCAGCCCGCCTGACGCCAATTTCGGAAAGATGGTGGACAGCTCCTCAATCCTCGGCGTCCAGTCAATCATTTTCTCGGCATGTTGCCGCTTTCCTGGAAAGATGAAGACGGAAAAACGGTTCTCACCCATGCGTGCATTTAAACTAAGCGATAAATCGACGAGCGCCTCTTTGACCGTCGGCAATTTCGTCTTCATGCTCCCGCTCGTATCGATTAAAATAAGCACGTCGAGCGCAGCCGTTTCTCCAAGTTCATCGACGACTTCCATCACTTGACCGCGCTTGTCCGGAGGCAAGTCTTCGAGCGAAACGTCCGAACCAAATATTTGTTTCAATTCCCGGTTGACCAGCCCTTGCAACGTCTGGGTCATCGCTTGGCGCGTCACCATCTGCACCGTTTGCGACAGCTGCCTCGCATATACGACCTGGCTCATCCCGCCGCCAGCGGCCGCAATCGCTTCAATTTCTCGCTGCCCATTTTCATCGATCGTGTCTTGGTCCAATACACCAATCACGTTCACTGTAATGCCCTGTTCCCTCGCCAATGCCGCCATGGCGGCTGGATCCTCGCCATGGTTGGAGCAGCCGTCGGTAATGAGCAAAATCTGCCGCAACGTTCCCTTTCGCATCTTCGTTCCCCTCCTCAGCGGAATGTATTACCATCATCGCCGCGGGAGAACGTTTTTATACGCGTACTACTGTGCCTTTTTCATATACATATATGCCGGAATCGTCGCCCATTTTGGCGTGTTGTGCCGCACTTTGGCGACAACAACGGTCATATCATCTTCAATCTCTCCGCCGCACTGCCGGATCACTTCCTCCATGATCACATCGGCAACTTCTTGTGGATCGGTCGTTTTCAGTTCTTGGATTTTCCGTTTCATCCACAAATCATGGTTCTCCACATTCATTGGCCCTTCAAACACACCGTCGCTCATCATAATGAGCAAGTCGCCGGATTTCAGCTGTTCACTGACCACATCGAATTCGACTTCTTTAATAATCCCCATTGGCAAATTGCTCGCCTCTACTTTCATCACTTTATCGCCGCGTTTAATAAAGCTTGGCATTGACCCGATTTTCAAAAACTTCGTCGCCGCGTTTTGCAAATCGATGATCGCCAAATCAAGCGTCGCGTACATATCTTCTGTCGTCCGCAGCGCCAAAATGGAATTGATCGATTTAATGGCGATCGATTCATCCATTCCTGTCTGCAAGATTTTTTGCAGCAAATGTAACGTCTCGTGGCTCTCGTAATGCGCTCGTTCCCCGTTGCCCATGCCGTCGCTAATGGCGACAGCGTATTTACCGGTGCCAAGTTCAATCGTTGCATAGCTGTCACCAGAAATGAGCCCGCCTCCTTTAGCAGCAAACGCCACGCCTGTCTCGACGACAAACGCTTTTGTCGAACCGAAGGCAACCCGGCAATAGCCATTTGGATAGGCAGCACATTCCTCGCGCTTGACGACAATCGTCTCCCCTAAAATGTCCGACAGCATCGGCGCGATCAGTTTTTCGCACTCACCACGCCCCTCGCAGTAAGGAATGCTCATTTCAATATCGATATTTCCTTTTTCTAAACTGTAAATATCGACATGCCCGATTTCGATGCCAAACTCTTGCAGGGCATGGTAGATTTGTTCCTCTTGCAAATAATGGTTTTCTCGCTCTTTTTGAATCTCCTTCGCAAAATCGTCCATGACTTGCGAAACACCCAACAATTGCTCGGCAACAAGCTTCCGGCTTTCGTAAACTTGCCGTTTGAGCTTACGGTTCGCCTGATAAATCACCATCTCTTTTTCAATCGTGTCAACCACTTTGCCTGCTTTGACGCAATACCGCTCCCATTCGCGTAACAACTGATGGTTTTGTGCCAACGTTTTTTCGTCCGCCTCATGCATCATTTGTTTCATATACGCATATGTTGTACTAAAGTTGGCTACCCAGCATTGCGCTTTCTTAAAGCACGTTTGGCACGTCTTTTCTGTAATATCACCAAGAAAATAATCAACCTCCCGTTCATGGTATTCATCAGAATCCGACAGCGGTCCAGGCGAAAAGCTTTCCGCCAGCGCTTGAAAGACGTTCGAAAACTGCGAAACGCGCTGTGCCGTTACATCACGGATTTTGCGAACGTATTGCTGTTGTTCGTTGATATATTCAGCCGTGCCAGGAATATGTTTGGCAATCTTCTCTGTCAGCGAATGGGCTGTACATAAAAACAGCATGATAGCGATGCTTGATTCAAGCAGCGTCGGCATGAGTTCGGCTTTCCCTTCCCCGTATAAGCCCATCAACAGCGTTGCGACAATGAGTCCGAACGCGACCCCAATCTTTTTTCCTTCTTTCAGCAGGCCGCCAAGCAGGCCGGCAAAAGCAAGCAAGCTCATTTCAGACAAGTTACCGACGTTCGCTAAGCTCAGAACGAGCCCAGTGACGACCCCGACGGTCGAACCAGTCGCTGCCCCAGCTACAAATGCAAATAATAAAACGAGATAGCGCGACATGACATGTTCAAGCGATAAGCCGTACGCCGACCAGCCGATCATCCCAGTCAGCATCGACGCCAGCAAAATAATCAATGAAATCATTTCTTCCGCCCGCAGCGCATGTTTATGTTTCTGTACCGTCAACAGCGGAATGCTTTGCATAAAAATCAATGTCAGCACGAGTGACAACCCGGCTTCTACAACCGCCATAGCCACTCCGTATGCCGTCCGTTCCCCAAGCCAGTAATAAGAAATGAGCCATTTTGTCGCCAACGATACAGCGAAAACGACGAACGGCACAAGTTTTAATGATTCACTAATCACTTTCCGCACCCAGCTATAAATAAAGAGGAAACCAAAAATGGAAGCACCGACAAACAACACCGTATCAAACGACAGCGTCACAGCGCCGGCCAGCAGTGAAACTAAAGCGAAAGCTGCCTTGTCACGACGCAACATGTAGACAGAGACAAAAAACGGCAGCGCAAACGGGGTCAATTTCGCCAAAATTAACGCCCGTCCCAACAAAAAGCCGACAAGGAGAAGCAAAAAGCCTTGATGAACGAACAGATGGCCAAGTCGCAACTTCACATGGCGCATCCAGCGCGACAAGGTTGCTTGCGTTTCATTAATCCGTACTTCTGAAATGCGACGCACCGTTCCTCTTTCTACTCTTTCCATTCCCGATCCTCTCCTTTGCTTTCTATTACCCCCTATTATATAGTTAAAATTATCTGAAATTTGTCAAAACAACGGAGCAAAATAAAAAATCGTTCGACGTTTTCTTCGATGATGCGCCGACAGTATACCCGTTCCGACAGAAGCAGACAAAAAGAAAAAACGAGCATGTCGCTTGATGACGCATGCTCGTTTGCGATGACCCGTACGGGATTCGAACCCGTGTTACCGCCGTGAAAGGGCGGTGTCTTAACCACTTGACCAACGGGCCATATTCTGTTTTAGTGGCGGTGGAGGGGATCGAACCCCCGACCTCACGGGTATGAACCGTACGCTCTAGCCAGCTGAGCTACACCGCCGTGTGACAACATTTAATATCATAATAGAGGAATTGGAGATTGTCAACATATAAAACGAAAAAATATATAAGGAAAATATCCCCTTCATTTTTTACCTTAGAAACAAAGAAGCATCCATGATCATGGATGCTTGTTGTCTCCCTATTCATCATCTTTCCTACATGTATTCAGCAGCAAGTTACCCGCGTCTCGCTCCACGCCCTCCCCGCTTCGATTCCGTATGACGGCGCAATGACGCCAGTCGATCTTCACTCTCTTTGAGGAAACGACTAATTTTTTGCTCTAAACTGTCAGCTGCAGAGCGGTCGTGTGCTCGGTGGCGAGGCCGCTGCGAAGAAGGCGTATCTTTTGCCTTGCGAATGGATAGACCGATTTTTCCATCTTGGCCGACGTTGATCACCTTCACATACACCATGTCGCCAACTTTCAAATGATCGTTGATGTCCTTGACATAGTTATCGGCTACTTCGCTAATATGAACCAGTCCTGTCACACCTTCCGGCAGCTCTACAAACGCCCCGAATTTCGTAATGCCTGTGACTTTGCCTTGTAACTTGCTGCCTACTTCAATCGACATAAAAAAAGTGCTCCTCCTTAAAACGCTTTAAAGATGGTATTGCTTTCATTATAGCGAATGAAAAAAATACGTGTCAATATGACGGATGCCCGTATTGTACGGGCATCCGCAGTTAAAATATCACTCTTCTGGCAAGACAAAAATAATTTCCCCATCTTTCGATAAATAATATTTTTTTCGTGCCAGTTCAGCAATGTAATCATCGTCATGCAGCTTTTTCATTTCCTCTTTCAGTTGCTTTTCCTGCTGTTCGAGCTCCGCAAGCTGGTCTTTTAGCTCTTGTTTTTCCGCTGTTTTTGCATCGATCGCCTTCACCTGCAGATGCAACGTGTAAATGAGAACAGAGGCGAGCACCATAAACAGTGAAGCCCAAAAGGCCAAACGAACAGCCACAACCCGCCGCCTTCTTGACGCCTTCCGCTTTTTTTCTTCTTGTTCTGATACGTAACTAGACTGCAGTTTCGTCACATTCGGTTTCCGGGGCACGTTCATGTATTTGCACCTCTTTTATTTCCGCCATTTCGCAAACCATATGCCTATTTTGTCTTTTGTATTCTTGATTTGTCCAGCAAATCCTTTTAAACGATGAAAAAAATTTTCCACCCAAGCTCGACGATGCGGCGGCACTCGTCGCCAAACGGCTATACCTATCCAGCGCAGCGGAGCAAGCAAGAAAAGAACAGTTTTCCAAACGACAAGCAATAGAAACTGGACCGTCCACATAACAAGCCGGCAAGCAAACAAAAGCAACGCTAACGTCATTTGTCCAAGGAGGACGAGGGGACGGATCACCATATGGCGGAACAGCTGGGCGAACGCCTGTCCGATCCGCACCGCCAACCAAATGATCCACTCGAGCACCCGAACGTACAACGAACGGAGCAAACTTTGATAAGCGGCATAGCCGCATAAAAGCGCCAAAAAAAGATAAAAGCGAAGCTCGCCATCATTGACGAGCAACAATACATAAAAAACAAGAAGCGCCTGCACTGCCCAAAATAACACATCATTCACAAAGACGAGCCAGTGCGCCCGTTCGTCCCGTTTTAAAAATCGGTTGTACGTATCAAGCGCCATGCCAAGCCAGCCTCCCATGCCGATCATCGTCAGCATGGTGAGAAGCTGTGTTGTGATGCTCATTTGAACAACTTGCTAAAGAATCCTTTAGCCTTCTCCTGATGGTCGTCTAAATAAACGAGATCAAAAATGCGCCCTTTAATCGAGACGACACCTTTATCGACATCTAAGTTTTTCATTTGCAAGTTTTGCCCTCGAATCGCTAAAAAACCCATGACCGTCTCAAGCAAAAACTCCTCATTGTCAAAGCTCTCGACTTGTTTTACCCCAGTAATGTCAAGAAGACGTCGGCCGCGCATGATCACGTCGTGTTCTTGAACCGGTCCTTTGTTCATATTCCCGCTAAATTCATCGTGCCGATTCATGTTCATCCCCCGCATTTCGATTTAGAATGAAAGGCGGCAGAGCCCACCGCTTTTTTCGTATCCGCTGTTTGTACCATATGTATGTCAGCGGGGGATGGTTTAGAACAAGCCCGCGGGACAAATTAGACGCCGTCTTGTTCGGACGCAGATGCGATCCGTTCTTCACGAATCAGCTCATACAACCCCGTCGCTTCTTCTTTTTTTGTCGTTTCTTTTAAATCAGCTACTTTTACTGTTACCCGTTTTTGCCCAAACTGAATCGTCAGTTCATCACCAATTTTCACGTTTGAACTTGCTTTGGCAACATGGCCGTTGATCCACACTCGGCCTTGATCAGCAACTTCTTTCGCCAATGTGCGGCGTTTAATGAGCCGGGATACTTTTAAAAATTTGTCAAGACGCATGATGATCCCCCTTACCGTCCGTTTTCTTTTGCTTCTTCCCAAAATCGATCGAGCTCGGCGAGTGAAAACGAGGTGATCGGCCGACCGCTTTTTCGTACTTGTTCCTCAATGTAGGCGAAGCGGCGGGTGAATTTGTCGTTCGCCATTTGCAGCGCTTCTTCTGGCTGAATGCCATAATACCGGGCAAGGTTGATGAGCGCAAACAATACATCGCCAAATTCACTGACAAGCTCCGCGCGACGGCCGCTAGACGTTTCCGCTCGAAACTCGGCCATTTCTTCCTCAACTTTTTGCCATATGGGTTCCACATCATTCCAATCAAACCCAACTTTAGCTGCCTTTTTTTGCAGTTCGTACGCCCGCATCGTCCCTGGCAAACTCTTCGGAATGTCAGCGAGGAGCGATTCCAGCTGTTCATCGCCTTTTTCCTCTTTCTTAATTTTTTCCCAGTTCACGACCACTTGTTCGGCTGTATCGGCCGTTACATTCCCAAACACGTGCGGATGACGACGAATCATTTTCGCTGTCAACGTGCGGATGACATCGTCGATCGAAAATAGGCCGTCGTCAGCGCCGATTTGGGCGTGCAGCATCACTTGCAACAACACATCGCCCAATTCTTCGACCATATGGTCATCGTCGTTCTCATCGATCGCTTCAAGCAATTCATACGCCTCTTCAAGCAAATACCGCTTCAGCGATGCATGTGTCTGCTTCCGGTCCCACGGACAGCCATTCGGCCCCCTCAGCGTCGCAATGACGCGGCGCAACGTCTCAAACCGATGGTAAAGCAGCGGCTCATCCTTGACCGGTGGCACATAGACACTCGTCAAGTTGTCGAGTACGGTCTGACGATCAAGTTCATAGAGCGGCACTTGCTTTACTTGTTCGGCCTTCGTTCCTGCCGCGGTAACAATATAGACCAGGTAGTCGTCAGGAAGCTGTTCCATAAGGGAAAGCTTCACGTTCGAGGCGACAAACGAATCATACACTTGACAAAAAACCGTATGCAGCGAAGGCGACCACTCGTCTCCTTGAAAGGAAGTCGCATCCAACAGCTGAAACCCTTCGATCGGGTCGATGCGCAGCGCAGCAAACAGTGCATCGAAAAAGCTTTGGCCGCCTTCAATCATCACCCGGCAAACGCCGCGTCGCTCCTCCTCTAAAAGAAGCTGCACCGTTTGTTCAGCAACAAGCGGATGACCAGGAACGGCATAAAACACGTCGCCGTGCTTTACTTGTTCGACAAGAATAGAAACAATTTCCGCATACACATCAGCAAACTGCTCGTGCTTTTCATAAACATCGTCAAATGACGTAAACGTGATTCCTTCTTCCTCAAGCCCCTTCACGGCCGGATGTTCTTTCGTCCGCAAAAAGAGCGGATGCGCCCGCTTGAGCTTTCGGTATACACCGACCGGCAGCTGTTCGAAATCCCCAGCGCCAAGTCCGAAAATATAAATCGTATTCATCGCCGATCACCTGCTTCCTGATAGTAGACGAAATTTATTAGCCAACGGGAGAGCGGACAATTCCTCCTCGGAGAAAACGTTCCCTTTGACAATGCATACGATATAAACGATCGCACCGACGGCGACGCCTCCAAGCGCCTCGGCGGTTGCCCATAAGCGTCCGCCGGCGGCAGCATCCATAAGCCACATATACAACTGCAGCACGACAACCATCGCGACGCCAGCCTTCACGATTGGATAGGCATACTTTTGGATGTTGGTCAGTTGGCATTCACGCCGCAAGCATACATATAAAAAGCAAGCCATGAGCGTATAAGCCCCCGTCGTCGCTAAGGCCGCGCCAAGGACGCCAAACGGCGGCACAAGCCAATGCATGAGCGCCATTTTTCCCGCTACGGCCACCGCTACACCGGCAGCGGCCGCCCACTCTTTTCCCATTCCTTGCAACATGGCGGACGAAGTCAGTGCCATCGTTGTAAAAAAGACAGAAGCGGACAAGACAGCGAGAACGAGTGAGCCACGATCATTTTCAAACAACATCGTATTGATCGGCCGAATCAGGCAAATGAGCCCTAAAGAAGCGCCAACACCGATGACGGCAGCAAATCGAAATGGCAACAGACCTTGCGTGAAAATGGTTCCTTGGCTGCGTTGGGCGCTAGAGATAAATGGGACAAGCGCCAATGAAAGCGATGTGCCGACAACCGTGCCAAGCTGGATGAGCGGTTGCCCGCGATCATACACCCCTTTTAACCATTTCACCTCATCTAGGCTTGCTCCTGTTTCATGAAGAAGTGGGACAAACAAAAACGAATCCACGAGTGGAATAAGCGTCAATGCCATATTTGTCAAACAAACGATCGTTCCAACTGTCAATAAATGTCGGCCTACATGTAAGAACGAAGCCGTGGGCGTGCGGCCGGCCGTTTTTTTTCGTCTTCGCTTAGCGGAGTAAAAGAGCAAAATAAGAAGCGCCGCCGCCATACCGCCGAGTGTCCCTGCAATCGCTGCCATGCCGCAGGAATAAACATCTGCACCACGCCGTATCGCCCAATATGACAGTCCTAAAATCGCTGTCACCCGCACGAACTGTTCACCAACTTGAGACACCGCAGTCGGCATCATGTCATGCTGGCCTTGGAAATAACCACGCAGCACAGCGATCAATGGAAAAAACAAAAATGAAAATGAAAGCAACCGCAACAGCGGTTCAAGCCGACCGTCCCCCATCCATGACGCCACCGTTTCGGCCCCTGCATACAAACCAGCAAACAGCATAACACCGAGCGCGCTTAACAATAGCAGCGCGATGCGCCTAACGGCGGCTGCTCCCGCCACATCTCCTTCCACGAACCTCTCAGCGATGAGCTTCGAGATAGCGACCGGGTAGCCCGCTAGTGACATCGCTACAACAATGCCGTAAATCGGATACACTTGTTGGTAAATATAAAAACCGACATCCCCGACCATATTTTGATACGGGATACGGTACAACGCGCTTAACAGCTTCGTCAGCAAAGCAGCAACCGTCAATACAGCTGCGCCTTTCCATACGTTCCCCATATCGCTTTTCCTCCCGCCTTCATGGCGTTTGCCGACGGATAGCCAGGCTGGGGACATTCGCCAGCGACCGAGAAAGCCGCCAAACGGTTCCATTGCCATGGCTACGCTCGATATTATAGCGCAACATGGGACTGCTAGACAAAGACGATGTCTTACCCGAAGCCACGACTTTCCCAAGCGGCTAGCAGACGGAAAAAAGGCAGCTTTGTAAGCTGCCTTCTTGTTTCGCTTATTGTTCCATTTGTCGGGCTAAAAAGCTGGCCGCAGTTTCAACCGCTTTATGCTCCACTTCACCAAGCGTCTTCTCGCGTGATAAAATGATGACCGCCCCGATCGGATCGCCGTTGGCGACAATCGGACCGATCGTATACGACTTCAACGTCTCCGTCATCCCGTCTACTAGCTCTACCTCTCCTTCTTCCGTATGGAGGACAGAAGTGCGCTCTTCCATCGCTTTTTCCACTAACGGGCTGACGCTTTTGTTCATATACTCTTTTTTCGAAACACCGGCGACAGCGATAAATACGTCGCGGTCACAAATGAGCACGGGCTGCCCGAGGCTGTCAAACAGTGCCTCAGCATACTCTTTAGCAAAGTCACCCAACTCACTGATCGGCGAATATTTTTTCAAAATGACCTCTCCATCGCGATCAACAAATATTTCGAGCGGATCTCCTTCGCGGATGCGTAACGTTCTCCGAATTTCCTTCGGAATGACAACCCTTCCCAAGTCATCAATTCGACGAACAATACCGGTTGCTTTCATGCTTTGTATACCCTCACTTTCATCTAGGATTTGAAGGATACTCCGATGAACCCTTTTGTGATGGGGAATTCACCATTGTTGTCATTAGTATCCTTCACAATCCACTTTCTATACGCGATGAAAGTGATTTTGCCCATTTTAGATAAAATTGTCCATCATTCATTATCGCCACATCAGCAGAAACATAAACATGCAAAACAAAAACAAAACTCGACTTTTTTGTCCTGGTCATGCGATCACTGATTTTTCGTTTTCCACCCCGAACAGCTGCTTTAACGTCTCATACAAAATCATCAGCCATTCGTGTGGCTTCATTTGTTTAATATAAAGAACGATTTTCAGCTTCGCACCATCCATGCCGAATCCAAACAGGCGGCCATACTGGCGGCCAATGCCAGATAAGCGCTGGATTTCCACTGTTTTCGACGCCTGCTCGGTAAATAAAAGATCGATTTGTTGCTTATGCTGCTTAATTGATTCAACGCCGAGCTGCTTCGCCAACGCTTTAATTTCCGCAATTTGAAACAAATAAGCCACCTCGTCCGGATAATCGCCGAAACGATCCGCCATCTCCTCACGTAGCATCTCAACGTCCTCGAGTGTCTCGACAGCTTTAAACCGCTTGTACATTTCAATTTTTTGTAATCCATCGGAAATGTACGTATCCGGAATATAGGCATCAACTTCTACGTCGATCACAACGTCCGGGCGCTCCTCTTCCTGTTTAAGGCCACGCCGTTTTTCAATTGCCTCTTTCAGCATTTGTGAGTATAAATCAAATCCGACCGAATCGATAAAGCCGTGCTGTTCCGCGCCGAGAATGTTGCCGGCACCGCGGATCGACAAATCGCGCATGGCGATTTTAAACCCGGAACCAAGCTCGGTGAACTCTTTAATAGCTTGCAACCGTTTTTCTGCCGTTTCATTCAACACCTTGTCTTTTCGGTACGTGAAATATGCATAAGCGACGCGGTTCGAGCGGCCGACGCGCCCACGCAGCTGGTACAGCTGCGACAGCCCCATCCGGTCGGCGTCATACACGATGAGCGTATTGACGTTCGGAATATCGACGCCTGTCTCAATAATCGTCGTTGTCACCAACACGTCATATTGCCCTTCCAAAAAGGCTAAAATCGTCGATTCGAGCTCAGCCTCCGACATTCGCCCGTGCGCAAACGTCACGCGCGCTTCCGGGACAAGCTGGGCGATTTCTTCTGCTCTCAAGTCGATATCTTCGATATGGTTATAAAGGAAAAATACTTGCCCATCGCGGGCGAGCTCGCGCTCAATCGCCTCTTTAACAAGCTCTGGTGTATATTCCATTACATACGTCTGTACCGGAAAACGGTTTTCCGGCGGCGTCTCGATGATCGACAAATCGCGTACACCGATCATCGACATATGGAGCGTACGCGGGATCGGCGTTGCTGTTAATGTAAGCACGTCGATATTCGCCTTCAGCTGCTTAATTTTTTCTTTATGCGCCACGCCAAACCGCTGCTCCTCGTCAATAATGAGCAAGCCTAAATCTTTAAACTTCACGTCCTTCGACAACAGCCGGTGCGTACCGATCACCATGTCGATTGTGCCGTCTTTTAACCCTTTGATCGTCTCCGCCTGCTGTTTTCTCGTCCGAAACCGGTTTAACACCCCGACGTTAATCGGAAATCCTTGGAACCGCTCACGCACCGTTTCATAATGTTGCTGGGCTAAAATCGTCGTCGGCACAAGGAAGGCCACTTGTTTGCCGTCCATAATCGCTTTAAATGCCGCCCGCAGCGCCACTTCCGTTTTCCCGTAACCGACGTCGCCACAAAGGAGGCGGTCCATCGGCTTTTCGCTTTCCATATCACGCTTAATTTCCTCGATCGAACGAAGCTGGTCTTCCGTCTCTTGGTACGGAAACGCCGCTTCAAATTCGCGTTGCATTTCTGTATCCTGGGAAAATGCATATCCTTTGCTTGCCTCGCGCTCGGCATATAACTTGATTAAATCTTCCGCAATGTCTTGGACAGAAGACTCCACTTTCTTTTTGACTTTTTTCCATTCTGTACCGCCGAGCTTATAAATTTTCGGCTCTTTTCCTTCCGAACCGACGTACTTTTGCACTTGGTCCATTTGATCAACCGGGACGTAAAGCGTATCGCCGCCTTGATATTGGATATGAATATAGTCTTTATGCACTCCGTTGATTTCTAACGTCTCGATGCCTAAATATTTTCCGATACCGTGGTTGACATGGACAACATAGTCGCCGACTTGCAGTTCGGCATAGCTTTTGATCCGCTCGGCATTCGACAACTTTTGTCGGCGCACTGGGCGTTTGGCCCGCTTTTTGAACAGTTCTTCCTCGGTGATGACCGCCAGTTTTTGCAGTGGCAGCTCAAACCCTGTATTTAAATCGCCTTGAAGGAGCTGACATTTGCCGTGCAACAACGCCGCTTCGTGCGGCAGCGGCAGCGCATCGATCTCGTAATCTTCAAGCAGCGACTGCAACTTTTTCACCCGCTCGGCATCCGGCGCCAAAAAGACGACCGCATAGTTCGCCTTTTTCCATCGCTCGATCTCAGACTGAAGAAGAGCCATTTGCCCATGAAAGTTTTGCATTTGCTTACATGTAATATTGACGACATTTTGCGGATGAGTATGAGGTGCATGACGTAAAAATAAGGACAAGTACACCCGTTGGAATCGACTCTTTTGCAACAATTCAGAAAATGAGTGCGAAATCGGCACATCATGGATCATTTTTCCGCCGTCGAGTAAGCTTGTATACCATTCCGCTTCTTCGCGATCAAGTCGCTCAGCCGCCTCCTGCAACCGGCTCATTTCATCCATCAGCAGCACGCCATCTTCTGGCAAATAATCTAGTAAACTCGCAGCCTTTTCATAAAAAAGAGACATATATTTATATTGTTGTTCGATTTCCTGTCCCTCGCGCAGCTGTTCCAATTCAGCGTGGATATGCTCGTACATCCGCTGCTTGGCAGCATCATCTTTGATGTTTTCCAAACTAGCTGCAAGCCCGGCTTCGATTCGTTCGATTCCTCGCTGCCGTGCCTCCTCATTAAGAATAATTTCGTCGGCCGGCCCGATCATGACGCGGTCCACCTGCTCGTGTGAACGCTGGTCATCAGGGGTGAACGTTCGAATCGATTCAATTTCTGTATCAAACAGCTCAATACGATACGGAAGCTCAGCCGTTAGCGGATAAATGTCAACGATGCCGCCACGGATGCTGAACTCCCCGGGAGCAGAAACGGTGGCGACCCGCTTGTATCCCATTTCGACAAACAGCTGCTTATAGCGTTCCAAATCGAGCTCTTGTCCAACCGAGAACGTAAACAAGTAATGCTTCCAAAGCGACAGCGGCGGCAGCAATCGCCGCAAGCCGGCGACTGGACAGACAACAACCCCTTTTCCTTCTTGCGCCCAATGATTCATAATTTCGAGACGTTGTGCCTTCAACTCCGGACTGGCGACCGCCATTTCAGCGGCGATGACTTCGTTGACCGAATAAAGAAACACATCATCCGACCCCAACAACGAAACGAGATCGTCATATATTTTTTGCGCCTGAAACAAGTTATGGGCCACCACTAACATCGGCCGCCCTGTCTCCTTATAAAGGGTGGAAATAAAAACAGACCGAGCCGACCCTGACAGCCCGGCGACAAGCTGTTCTTTCAGGCGGGCATGGATTCCTTCAATGATCGTGCGAACATCCTGATTTTCAGCTAAATAGCGATGCAGAGAAAGCACCTCTATCCCCCCTCCTTCCAACATTAGTTTCTTCCCCTTTTAGCCATTTGGCGAAAATGCAAAAACGCTTTGGTCGCCCAAAGCTGCGCCTAGTGAATAAATTTTTCATATTGATGCCATTCCGGATTTCGCACCAACGCCTCTTGGCAATCTTCACAAATCGTTTTTACATGAATGTCACCGTTCGGCTCGTATGAGATCATGTCAAGTCGTTCCTCTTCAGTCAAATGATGGAATCCTAGTTTTTCACTATATATGGATACGTGGTCAATCGTGCCAACTTTTGCGCCACAATGACGGCAATAGTAGTGCAATGCCATCCGAGCAAACCTCCTCACTGGACTGTTCCGTCCGCAAGGCAGGCGAAGTCAATGCCTCGCGCCTTCCGTACTCACATTGTGTACCAGTTCAGAGGAAAATATTCACTCGTTAAAGTCATTCATCACTTGGATAAACGGTGTCGTCACTGCCTGTTCACACGCATCGGCAGCCCGCAAAACAGCTTCCATTACCACTGGCTTTTCTTCTTCCGTAAAACGGCTAAGCACGTAATCAGCAACTGGTTGCCCATTTGTTGGCCGACCGATGCCGATGCGAATGCGCTTAAACTGCTCCGTGCCAAGATGGTGAATGATCGACTTGACACCATTATGACCACCGGAGCCTCCTTTTAGACGAAGGCGGATTTTCCCCGGCGGGAGATCGAGGTCATCGTATATAATAATAACATCGTCGACGGCAATATCGTAGAAGTCGATGAGCGGGCAAACACATTCCCCTGATAAATTCATATATGTTAAAGGTTTGCATAATGCCACTTTTTCGCCGAAAACGGAAGCCGTTCCGAACAAGCCACGGAATTTAGCGGTTTTCAACGAAACGTTCCAACGTTTAGCCAACTCATCAATGACGAAAAAACCGATGTTATGGCGCGTTTGTTCATACTCCTTGCCCGGGTTTCCGAGCCCGACAAACAGCTTCAATGGCCGTGCTCCTCTCTGTACATGATACTACAAAAGACGTAACCGAAACGGTTACGTCTATCATCCTTCTGGCGTCGTTTCTCTTCCTTCTTCAGCCTCAGGCTGTCCCGGCTCTTGCTGCTCACCGCTATGGATTTCTTCTTCCTGTTGCGGCGGCAAGATCGTCGCGATGACTTCGGAAGGTTCATGATTGATTTCAAATGTTCCGCCTGTTTGCACGTCGCCGACTGTGATGACATCGCCGACTTGCAAACCGGAGATGTCCACTTCAATCGCAGGCGGAATGTTTGCCGGCAAAACGCGGATCGATAATTCGTGCAAGTTTTGCTGCAACACGCCGCCATCTTTTACTCCAGGCGCTTCGCCCACTAAGCGGACTTCCACGTCAACATCGACTTCCGCCGACATATCGACCGCTTGAAAGTCAGCGTGAAGAAGCTCGCCACGCAATGGATCACGCTGCACTTCACGCAATAGAACCGAGTAATCTTCCCCGCCGACTTTCAGCGTCACTAAGCTGTGACGTCCACCCTCGCGTAGCGCCTTCTCAAGATCAGCGGCGCTGATGGAAATCATTTTATTATCGACCTTTTTGCCGTACAATACCGCCGGAATGCCTCCTTGCGAACGAATACGCCGCAATGTTGAATGTTTTTTGTCCTTGCGTTCTTTCGCTCCCAACACAATCGCCATGTTTCTTCACCTTCCTGAATTAGAATCTATTGTCTACTTTATCCTAAAACAAGAAGGGTTAAACATGCTTTGTGTTTAGTCGAACAGGACGCTGACGGATTGCATTTCATACACGCGCGTAATCGCTTCAGCAATGAGCGGCGCCACCGACAGCTCTACAATTTTATCAATTTTCTTCTCTTCTGGCAAGGCAATCGAATTGGTGACGACAAGCTCCTTAATTTTGGAATTTTGAATACGCTCAATCGCCGGACCGGACAACACCGGGTGAGTACAGCATGCGTACACTTCTTTCGCCCCGTTTTCAACAAGGGCGTTCGCCCCCAGCGTAATCGTCCCAGCTGTATCGATAATGTCATCAATCAAAATGGCCGTCTTTCCTTTCACTTGACCGATGATGTTCATTACTTCAACAGCGTTTGGCCGCGGCCGGCGTTTGTCAATAATAGCGAGCGGTGCCTTCAGACGATCAGCCAACTTGCGTGCCCGCGTCACACCGCCATGGTCCGGGGAAACGATGACGACATCATCCAACTGTTTGCTTTTAAAGTAATCCGCTAAAATCGGAACACCCATTAAATGATCGATCGGGATATCGAAAAACCCTTGGATTTGCGGAGCATGCAAATCGAGCGTAATGACGCGCGATGCCCCGGCTGTTTCCAGCAAGTTGGCCACGAGTTTCGCTGTAATCGGCTCGCGCGAGCGCGCTTTCCGGTCTTGTCGCGCATAACCGTAGTATGGCATTACGATATTGATCGTGCGCGCTGAAGCACGTTTTAATGCATCGATCATAATGAGCAGTTCCATTAAATGCTCATTGACCGGGACGCTTGTCGATTGGATGACAAATACATCGTCGCCGCGGATGCTTTCTTCGATGTTAATTTGAATTTCTCCATCGCTAAAACGGGATACTGAACACTTGCCAAGCTCGATCCCCATGGTTTCAGCAATTTGTTTCGCTAGCTTCATGTTCGAGTTCAGGGCGAACAACTTTAATTGGTGTTGGCATTCAGACATGATAAACCTCCATTAAGATTTTTTCTTGCCTCGCAGGCGATCCACATAATTTTCTTTGTTCACTTGTCGAGCGCGACCAATAGCGAGCGCACGGCCGGGAACATCATCGGTGACCGTCGATCCAGCGGCGACGTAAGCGCCTTGGCCGATCGTGACCGGCGCAATCAAGTTGGCGTTGCAGCCAATAAATGCACCGTCTTCAATTTTCGTCCGATACTTATGCACACCATCGTAATTGACCGTAATCGATCCACAGCCAAGGTTGACATCGGCTCCGACTTCTGCATCCCCAATATAGCTTAAATGCGAAGCTTTGCTTCCTTTACCGAATGTCGATTTTTTCACCTCGACAAAGTTACCGATTCGTACCTCATCGTCAATTTTCGACAGCGGACGAATATGGGCGAACGGACCGATCGTCACATCGTCGCCGATCTCGCTGTCATGGGCGACCGAGTGGCGAATAGATGTGCGGTGGCCGATGTGACAGTTTTTAATTTCTGAATGGGGCCCGATCGTACAATCTTCGCCGATCACTGTCTTTCCCTCGATGACCGTACCAGGATAAATGACCGTATCGCGCCCGATCGTCGCTTCAGCTGAAATATAAGTGCAAGCCGGGTCGATGATCGTCACCCCGTTTTTCATATGTTGGCGGCAAATGCGATCGCGCATAATCCGTTCCGCCTCAGCAAGCGCGATGCGGTCATTGATACCGATCGTTTCGTCAAACGACGGTGCCTGATAAGCGGAGACAATGCCACCATCCGCTTTTATAATTTCGATCACATCGGTTAAATAATATTCGCCTTGGGCATTATTGTTTGTTACTTTTGTAAGCGCTTGAAACAACATTCGATTATCGAAGCAATACGTTCCCGTGTTAATCTCGCGGATTTCCCGCTCTTGTTCATTCGCATCTTTATGCTCAACAATTTTTTCAACATGGCCATCACTGTTGCGAACAATGCGGCCATATCCGGTCGGATCGTCAGCGATGGCCGTCAATACGGTCGCCTTCGCCCCAGCGGTCATATGGTGCTCGAGGAGCGCTTCCATCGTCTCAGCGGTGATGAGCGGTGTATCACCACAGACCACGATGGTGATCCCTTCAAGGTTTTGCAAATGAGGCGCGGCCTGCATTACCGCGTGTGCTGTCCCGAGCTGCTTTTCTTGCAAGGCGTATTCACACTGGGCGCCGAGCTGTTCTTTCACTTGCTCCGCCCCAAATCCCACTACTGCAATCGTTTTTTCTACCCCAAGCTTGGACACTTGGTCCACTACGTGCTGAACCATTGGCTTGCCGCAAACGGGATGAAGTACCTTATACAACTTGGATTTCATCCTCGTTCCTTGTCCGGCCGCCAAAATGACTGCATATCGCTTTACCATGTGAAAGGCCCCCAATTACCCTTTTATCCATAATTGAATATATATGAATTGGCTGCTCATTTCAAGGAAACAATGCATTTGCCAAAAAAATAGAGAGCTTGGCCAATTTTGCCTAAGCTCTCTTCAATATGTTTACGAAGCGCCAGCTTCTTCAAGTTCTTCTTCCAACTTCCCGAGGCGGTGGTATTCAGCTAAGATCGCCTCTTGGATTTTTCCGCGCGTAGCGGAATTGATCGGATGGGCGATATCGCGGAACTCCCCGTCTGGTGTGCGCTTGCTCGGCATCGCAACAAACAGTCCGTTATTCCCGTCAATGACACGGATGTCATGGACGACAAATTCGTTGTCCAACGTAATGGAGGCGATCGCTTTCATCCGTCCTTCGGTATTGACGCGGCGTAATCTTACGTCTGTCACTTCCATTATGCTCACCACCTTTTCCCTATATGAGACTCGATGTAATTAATTCCACGTCCTCGAGTCATTTCCTTCTTTTTTCAAAAAATTTTTTATAAACTTCAGGTAGGGAAAAGGAGGAGATTGACTGTTACGGTACAAGAGCAACGACTTCAATTTCGACAAGGACATCTTTCGGCAATCGAGCCACTTCCACGCATGAGCGCGCCGGTTTATGGTTTGGGAAGTATTGGCTGTATACTTCATTCATGGCCGCAAAATCATCCATATTTTTTATAAATACCGTTGTTTTTACGACCGTTTCGAGCGAAGCGCCAGCTGCTTCCAATACCGCTTTTAAATTCTGGAACACTTGATGCGTCTGCGCTTGAATGTCACCTTTTACCAATTCCCCTTCCGGAGTGAGCGGAATTTGCCCTGAGCTGTAAAACATGTTATTGACAATAATTCCTTGTGAATAAGGACCAATGGCTTGTGGCGCATTTTTTGTTTCCACTTTTCTCATTAGTAAAATCCTCCTTCCTCAATTTTCCTCATTATAACAAGCAACACGCTACCTAAACAAACGCTTTGTAATTTCCTTCCTTGACCGCGATTCGTTTTTCTTTTATGTCAACAGCTGATAGCTTTACAAGTGAAATGTATTCGTCAACTAACCGCTCTTTTGCCTCTTCAGACTCGACGAGCACACCGATGCCAGAGACATTGCCGTTAAATTCTTGCAGCAAACTGACCATTCCGTTGACCGTGCCACCTGCTTTCATGAAATCGTCGACGATCAGCACGTTTGATCCTTCGGCCAAACTGCGCTTGGACAGGACCATCGTTTGGATGCGCCTAGACGAACCCGATACATAATTGATGCTTACCATCGGTCCTTCCGTCACTTTATTGTCGTGACGGACGATCACAACCGGCACGTGCAAAAAATTGGCGATAGCATACGCAAGTGGAATCCCATTCGTAGCGATCGTCATCACGACATCCACTGGACGGTCAGCGAAAATGGACGCATAAAGACGACCAATTTTATTCATAATACGGGGGTCGCCAAGAATGTCCGTCATATACAAATATCCGCCAGGAAGAAGCCGGTCTGGCCGCGACAACTGTTCACACAAATAGGAGACAACTTCCTCGGCTTCCTCGGCGGTCATTTTCGGAATGTATTGCACGCCGCCGGCTGCGCCGGGCAACGTCCGAACTGTTCCAATCCCTTGCTGTTCAAACGTCTGCTTAATAATCGTTAAATCTTCGCTGATTGACGATTTGGCCGATTCATACCGCTCGGCAAAAAAAGTAAGCGGAATGAGATGATGTGGCCGTTCAAGAAGATAGTGTGTCATATCGACTAAACGGCCGCTTCGCCTTAGCTTCATAGCCGACCTCCTAAAACCGAATATTTAAATTTATCTTACCAAAAATGTACGTGTTTAATCAAGGGAGTGTCGCTCCCCTAACAACCTTACAGCAAACACTTGATCGCAAAAGCCACGCAGTCCGTTGTATACGCGCTGCATTCTTGAATCGTGCTCAATTAGCCCAAACACTGTCGGTCCGCTGCCACTCATCAATACCGCGTCGGCGCCAAACCGCCTCATTTGCTCTTTAATATGTGCGACTTCCGGATATTTTTTTAGTGTCACTTCCTCAAGGACATTGCCAACTGACCGACAAATCGCTGCATAATCTTGCTGCTCGATCGCCCCCACCATCGCATCGACATCCGGATGGTTAACATGCTCAAGCTGCAAGTTTCGGTACACTTCTGCCGTCGATACGCCAATCGGGGGCTTGGCCAACACGACCCAACACGGTGGCGGCGATGAGATCGGGGTGATGATCTCTCCGCGTCCAGTCGCCACGGCCGTTCCGCCATAAACGCAAAAAGCGACATCTGAGCCGATTTGCGCGCCAAGCTCAGCGAGTTCATGGACGCTTAACCCGAGTTTCCAAAGCTTATTGAGCCCGCGCAGCGTCGCTGCCGCATCGCTGCTTCCTCCTGCTAAGCCAGCAGCCACCGGAATATGCTTCGTAATCGAAATCGCCACCCCTTCGCGAATCGAAAACGTCTCTTTAAGAAGTTGCGCCGCTTGGTACGCCAAATTGCGGGAATCGTCCGGCACGAAACGATTTTGCGACACAACGCGAATCGCATCCTCCCCGGGCAAAGGAATCAGCTCAATACGATCAGCCAAATCGATCGTTGTCATCACCATTTTCACTTCATGGTAGCCGTCGGGACGCTTATAAAGAACATCGAGCGACAAGTTAATTTTTGCTGGCGCTTTTACCGACAACCTCACGATTCTTCACCCACTTCCACGCACATTCATAAACAAACTGTCTCGATATGCCGGCGGACAAATGATTCGACATATTCATTCGCTTTTCTGTTTTGATGATTTTTACACGTGCCATATCCGGCTTTCTCCTGTCAATCCATTTTACCATATTACCATGTCTCGATGCCGTCGCCAAACGATATATGTAAAAAGGGCGTCCCCTGCTTGGGACACCCTCGCCGCAACGCGCCAACTCCGCTATTCCGTTTTCCCGGCCAGTTGCCGTTCTGCCCGTTCAATCGCCAACCTTACCATGTTTCCTGCATCTTTCGCTCGGATAGCTCCCCATCCTTCACGCTGCACGACATCGTAAAAGCCTAGCTCTTTTGCTAGCTCTTCTTTCAAGCGCTGCGACATAACTCCGCGGCGTCGACCCAATGTCAGCAACCCCTTTCGATGTTCATTGGCGTCATGGCACGAAACGTTTTGCAACCCGCCAGCGCAAGAAACCGACCAGCTTCACTTGCTAAGGATGAAAGGCGGCTGCGGCAGTTTTAGTATGAAATAACGAAGGCGGCTTTATGTCTGCCTATTATTGTTTCGCTTCGCCGTTATCAGCAGGTAATACTTCAATCTTGCTACAATGACAATCCATGGATTATACTCCATGCAAAACTAAGCACCGCTTAATCTGCGTCTCCTCGCAAACCTTTTAGCGCACCTTTCTGATAAGCAAGCAACCCCCGTCTTTCTTTAATAACAAAACAAAAAGCAGCAAACAATTGATGTCTACTGCCCCCCTGCTTGCTCATCATCCCAAAACGTCAGCTTTACGGTTTCTGTCAACACGTCAGCATAACTAAACGATACACGTTCAAATGAGTTTTCCTTTTGATCCAGCTCAATGACAAATACCGATGGGTAAGTCTCCGCCAAAATGCCGCAACGCTCAATCATTTTTCTGCGTCCGCCGTTGGCTCGTAACGTTAAACGTCTCCCGATATTAGAGTCCAATGTCTTTTTAATATCGGATAAAGTTTTTGGCATTCGTCATCCACCTCACTGCTTACGATTATAACAAAAACGGAATTGAAAGTCAAAAAATAATGATTATATCAGCGTGTTTTTGTTTCTGTCAATAATTATTTTTCTACAATATCCTTCTTTTTATGTACTTCATGGCACTTTTTTGTAAAAAAATGCGGTGAAAGGCATTAAAAAAACCGCCCATTAATTGCGGCGGTTCCCCCCTCGTTCCTCCTCAATAAGGCGAAACGGCATTCCGGTGCGAAGCACTCCTTTCGTTTCCACCCCACCCAATCCCTTTTCTCCGGTCAACGTGTTGCGAAGCACATCCCACACATCGACCGTTTCCGTGAATGGAGTGAAGCTGAGGCGCGAAACAATATAGACCGGATCAAGAGCATGAATGTTAACCCGCGCAGGTGAACTAGCAAAATTGGCTCCAGCACGGATCAACGACTCGAAATGTGATTGGCAAGCACCGGCGAAAACGATGAGCTGGTCTAGATGCGGCACTTTTTTGCGCGCTTCTTTCACCGTTTGAACGAAATGGCGCGAGTGGCGGTATGCTTTTAAATCGTGTACTTTTCCTTTCGATTTTGAATACGAATCGTGGCCGGTAATGACTAAAATATCCGGTCGAAACTGTTCGATCAAAGAGCCAACTTTCTCTGGCATCTCACTTTCCTCACAGTAAACGCCGTGCACTGGCACCCCAATCCGTTCATATAAATCCAAGCATTTGCGCAAATATACCGGGTCGCCGTCCAAATGAAGGACGCGTCCCGGAATTTGAAAAAAATCTTTCTCTACTCGATATCCGCCGGTCGCTCGATACTCCACTTTTTGCTTAATCGTCTGGTAGTCCTGTCGAAACAACCGGTATACCTGTTCGATCAGCTCGATTTCCCGCTTTTTCCGTTCTTGCCGCTCCTGCTCATCGATGATGACTAAATCACTGCACGGAGCGTCTGCGACAAGCCGCACATCTTCTCCATGTAAAATCGCCTCTCGCTCTCCGTCTCTTTCTTTAATGTCAATGACACGGAATAATAAGTCACATTGGTAAGACTTGCGGGCGACAATATCGCCGATTTTGACGTCCATCACCACTCACTCCATTGTATAATCGTTGTCATCCATACGATATGCATACGCGGACAATAGGTGATAGACGTCTCACTTTCCTTTAACGGCGGTCTAGACGCGGAAAAGCGGCATCAGCGCGTTGCTTAACGAAGCGAATTCAGCCATATCGAGCGTTTCCCCACGACGGCGCGGATCAATGCCTACAGCATCGAGCGCCCGTTCAATTTGTTCTTTTTTCTCCTTTCCATCCGGCAAATTGTTCAGCAAGTTATTCAACAGCGTTTTGCGACGCTGAGCAAAGCTTGCCCGCACCACTTGAAAAAACACCTCTTCGTCCTCCACAGCCACAGGAGGATGGGATCGTTTCGTCAATCGGATGACAGCGGAGTCGACGTTCGGCTGTGGCATAAATACAGTGCGCGGCACCGTCATGACGACTTCCGCCTCTGTATAATATTGCACAGCGATCGTCAGCGAGCCGTAATCTTTCGTTCCCGGCTTGGCTGCAAGGCGGTCAGCTACTTCTTTTTGCATCATAACGACCATACCGCGGATCGGCAGCCTCTCGGTGAGCAGTTTCATGATGATTGGCGTCGTCACGTAATACGGCAAATTCGCCACGACCATCCGATCACTCACCTCAGCAAACTCTTCGGCAATCACCGCATGCAAATCGGCTTTTAACACATCTTGATGGATAATGCGCACATTATCATAAGCTGATAACGTATCAGCCAAAATCGGCAGCAACCGGCTGTCGATTTCAAAGGCGACCACTTTTTTGGCCCGCCGCGCCAACTGTTCGGTCAGCGCCCCAATGCCAGGCCCGATTTCAATCGCTCCGGTGTCGCCGGAAATGCCAGCAGCGTCAACAATTTTTCGTAAAATATTCGTATCGATTAAAAAGTTTTGTCCGAGGCTCTTTTTAAACGAAAAGCCGTACCGTGCCAAAATTTCTTTCGTCCGCCCCGGTGTCGCAATATCTTTATGCATCGCCTGCCTCCTCCTGCATCACTTGTGCCAACGCCGCATAAAAGGCATCTCGAGAAATACGGAACACTTTTAGCCGCTTATGAAACTGTCGGCCGTTGGCATAGCCGATTTTCAGCTCCTCCCCAAGGCGCAACCGTCGACGACGCGCCATCTCTCCACCGACTAATCCGGCCTCGATCAACTCGGCAAATGTAATTTCTTCTTGCCAATCCGCCACCTCTTCATATACGTTGGCGAGCGCTTGGCGAATTTCATCGGGAGAGGCATGCTCGACCCCAACGCCTTTGCCGTTTTTCGCTTTTGCCGCTTCGCGCGACAAAAATGCATGTTTGCATCCCGGCACCTGCTCGGCAATCGTCCTGCGAATCTTTTCACCAGGGAAATCTGGATCGGTAAAAATAATCACGCCGCGCCGTTCTTTTGCCAGCTTAATTCGTTCAATGACATCCATCCCTACTGCGGCTCCATTGGTTTCGATTGTATCGGCATCAACGGCACGTCGGATCGCCGCTGTATCATCTTTTCCTTCCACGACAATGACTTCCTTAATTTTCATCACATCATTGCAGAAATATGGCGGAATAAGAGTTTTTTCCTATTTCTGCAATGCCTCCTTTCCGGTAAAATAAATAGTACGATGAACCTTCACCGCTATTGCTCCATTTCCCTTTTATTTTTTTCAATTCTGTTGAAACTTTTTTCCGATTATAACGTCTAATTAGACAGAAGTGGTGAAGTGCGCATTGTCTCGGCACAATGTCATTATAACGAAAAAAAGCAGAGGGAAAAAACCCTCCGCTCTGTTCTTCGAGTGCATTTCTATGGCAATACCCGTATTTTGACGCGCTTTCTTCCCCAACGCATCGCATCTGACTCTTCCGGGAAAAATACATCAATTTCGTATCCTTTAATGCCTGAGCCGGTGTCAGCGGCAATGGCATATCCGTATCCTTCCACATATACCTTCGACCCAAGGGGGATGATGGATGGGTCGACAGCAATGACTTTAGTGGAAGGATTTTGACGCAAGTTAACGCCTGTTCTCGTTACGCCTGAACAGCCTTTGCAATAGGCCGTATAGGCAGTGGCAGTAACATAAAATGTCTTCGCAGCTTGATTAGATCCGCGCGAAGATGGCTGGTCGGATCTCTTAGTTTTTGTGCCAATGGCGGATGGTTTAGGTGGTTCCACCGTTTTTGTGCCGATGGCGACAATGCGCGCTTTACTTTCTTTCACCGTTTTTGTCGCAATCAATTTCCGCGCCACTTCTTTGCCGTTTTCAAACGTTACTTCATACGTTTTTTCAATTTTTCCTTTTTCTCCAGGCTCAATCACGCGTCGCTCTCCTTTTGGTAGCGAACTATCCTGTTTCGTCATCACAGCAAAGTCAACAGGCTCTTCCACTACATCGGTGACTTTTTTTACCCGAGTGATGTGAATCGTCATTTGTTCTTTGACCTTTTCTTGCAAGGAAGGCTCAATTCGATCGAGTTCGCCCAGCTCAATTCCTTGCTGCTTCAAAAAGTCAGCGACCGTAGTCGAAGTTGTCCATGCCTGTTGCTGTTTACCACCAACATTGACGCGGACAGGAAATGCTTTTTCAACACCAATGTCCATGCCTTTTTTGATTTTCGCCGAAAGTGTTGGCGTCACTTTATCGTACGGCCCGACCGCCACGTGTTGCGAACGGAGCAGTTCCTCAACTGTGTCAGCTGTCGTCCACACTTTTTTCGCTTTCCCATTTACCGTCAATGTCACTTCTTTGCTTGCTTCCCAAATGATATGCAGATCATCAGTAATCGGTGTATTTAAAGACGGATATACGTAATCTTCCTTGCGCGGCCGAATGCCTTGCTCTTCAAGCAACTCCTTTACATTCTCCGCATGAGTACGAATTTCTTGTTTTTTCCCATTGGCGGTTAACGTCACATCGTCTTTCGCCATCTCATACCCAGCGACCCCTGTTGTCGCGGAGATAGCAAGAAATCCACTCGCCGTAGCGGTCACGTTTTTCCTCCATAAGTCTAACCATTTCCTACCGTTTGGTGCCATGAAATGAAACGCCTCCTTTTCCTCCGAGATTCCCCTCTCCCTCTAACGTGTACTCACGAGCACACTCTTTTATGCAGAAAATTCAGTGAAAAAGGAAGGAAGACTTGTCGACATCTGATTGGCCCATATTGGCTAAATTTGTAGAACTTTTTCGTCTCCTCTGTTCTTTCGACAAGCCTCCCCATCATTTGATGCCTAATTTTAGCGGTCGATGGCGAACAATCTTTTGGCATTTTCCATCGTTGTTTTCGCCACTTCGTCAAAAGAAACGTTTTTAATCTCCGCGATCGCCTCGGCAACATATTTGACATAGCTCGGCTCGTTTCGTTTTCCGCGGAAAGGGTGAGGCGTTAGATACGGACAATCAGTCTCAATCAATAAATGGCTGAGCGGAATTTCCTTTGCCACTTCCTTCGGCTTTTTCGCATTTTTAAACGTGACCGGACCACCAAGGGAAATGAGAAAATTCATTTCGATACATTGTCTCGCTACTTCGACACTACCACTAAAACAATGCATAATGCCGCCTACTTCGGCGGCGTTTTCTTCTTGTAAAATTTTTAAAATATCCGCCGTTGCCTCACGATTATGAATGATGATTGGAAGCTTTACTTTTTTTGCTAGGGCAATTTGCCGGCGAAATACATCTTGTTGGACATCTTTTGGTGATTTATCCCAATGGTAATCAAGCCCCATCTCGCCAAGTGCCACCACTTTCGGATGGGAGGCGAGCTGCTCAATCATCTGTAGGTCGTCATCGGTCATGTCAATCGCATCGACCGGATGCCAGCCAACCGCTGCGTAAATAAATGGATACCGCTCAGCCAGCTCAATCGCCCGGTCAATCGTCAGGCGGTCAAATCCGACAACAACAATATACGAAACCCCTTCAGCACGGGCGCGCTCAATGACTTGTTCTAAATCTTCTTCATATTGGACCGCATTCAAATGCGCGTGCGTATCAAAAAGCATACAACTACCCTCTTTTCCACCTTGTTGATAAGTGTAGCATAGAAATTGATTACGTATATCACAGTTCATTAACATTTACATTACAAAATAACGACAAGGAGGTGTCAAGGTCGACACCCCCTCGCCGATTAAGCGATTATGTTATTTAATTTTTGTTCCGTTTGGCACATGTTGATCGACGGTCGCCAGTGAAAACTCTCCGCCGTTACCGCCGGCCAAAATCATTCCTTCCGACCACTCACCGCGCAGTTTGGCCGGTTTTAAATTGGCGACGCAAATGACCTTTTTGCCGATGAGTTCCTCTGGTTTGTAAAATTCAGCGATACCAGAGATGACTTGCCGTTTCTCGCCGCCAAGATCAAGTTGGAGCTTCAACAGCTTATTGGCGTTTTTCATCCGTTCAGCATGCACGACTTCAGCAACGCGCAAGTCAACTTTGGCAAACTCATCAATTGAGATTTCAGCCGTCTCAGCCGCTTGCTTCTCCTCTTTAACGGGTTCCACCGCCGGCTTGCCGCCTTGCATATGCGCCTTAATGTACTCGACTTCCGCTTCAATATCAAGGCGCGGGAACAGTGGTTCTCCTTTTTGCACGTTTGTTCCTTCCGGAATGAGCCCGAACTCGTACAAGCTATCCCACTCTTTTAATGAACGGTCGGCAATGCCGAGCTGGGCAAAAATGCGCTCTGGCGTGCGTGTCAAAAACGGCTGCAACAGCACTGCCGTATGGCGGAGCGACTCGGCTAGGTGGGTCATGACAGAAGCAAGCTCTTCCCGTTTGCTTTCATCTTTGGCCAATACCCATGGCTGCGTCTCATCAATGTATTTGTTCGTCCGGCCAATCAGTTGCCAAACCGAAGCAAGGGCAACGGAAAACTCCATCCGTTCCATCGCTTCCTCATACTGACGGACCACCTCACGCGCCGTTTGTACCAGCTCTTCGTCAAACGGCGTTTTCGGACCGCGGTACGGCGGAATCACCCCATCAAAATATTTCTTAATCATCGCTACTGTACGATTCAATAAATTGCCTAGGTCATTGGCTAAATCGTAGTTGATGCGCTCAATAAATCCTTCCGGCGTGAATACGCCGTCAGAACCGAACGGCACTTCCCTGAGTAAATAATAACGAAGCGCATCGAGTCCGTATCGATCGATCAACGTCACCGGGTCAACGACATTGCCTTTCGATTTCGACATTTTCCCGTCTTTCATGAGCAGCCAGCCATGACCGAATACTTTTTTCGGCAGCGGCAAGTCAAGCGCCATGAGCATAATCGGCCAATAAATCGTATGAAAGCGGATGATTTCCTTGCCGACTAAATGGACATCGGCCGGCCAATATTTGCGGAACTTTTCATCATTGTCCGTGCCGTAACCGAGCGCTGTAATATAGTTGGCAAGCGCGTCAATCCAGACGTAAATGACATGTTTCGGATCGCCCGGCACTTTAATGCCCCAGTCAAACGTCGTCCGCGACACAGCTAAATCTTCAAGCCCCGGCTTAATAAAATTGTTAATCATTTCGTTTTTCCGCGATTCCGGCTGGATGAAATCTGGATTTTCCTCATAATATTGAAGCAAACGGTCGACGTATTTGCTCATTCGGAAAAAGTACGACTGCTCTTTCACTTTTTCAACCGGACGACCACAGTCCGGGCAGTTGCCGTCGACAAGCTGCCGCTCAGTGTAAAACGATTCGCATGGCGTGCAATACCATCCTTCATATTCACCTAAATAAATATCCCCTTGTTCGACAAGACGCGCGAAAATCTTTTCGACTACTTTTTTATGCCGCTCCTGCGTTGTACGGATGAAATCGTCATAAGAAATGTCGAGCTTTTTCCATAGCTCCTGAATGCCAGCGACGATCTCATCGACATATTGCTGCGGCGTTACTCCTTTTTCCTCCGCCTTGCGTTGAATTTTTTGCCCGTGCTCATCGGTTCCCGTCAAATACATAACATCGTAACCGCGCATCCGTTTATAGCGCGCTAGCGTATCCCCCGCCACTGTTGTATAAGCATGGCCGATGTGCAATTTGTCGCTCGGATAATAAATCGGCGTCGTCAAATAAAACGTCTTTTTCTCCATCAGTTAGGCCCTCCCTCGTACTGTTAAGCACAAAAACCCCCGATCTGGCGACGGGAGCGGTGTTACTTCTATTTTACATAATTTTTTCATTCCACAAAAACATCTATTTCTCCTCAGTGGAAAAAATATACCCAAATGGCCAAAAATACGACCTTATTTTTGAAATGAGTCGCGAATTTATTATACAAGGATAGATTTTCAACGACCCAAATCATTCATTTTTCCTTTTATCCATTGGCAAGTTTTTTTTTGAAATAACAACATACATTTTTTTAAAATTTTACATATTAAAGGATTGACGCTTAATGGAAACACTGATATGATTAGGGTGTAGGAAATTTGTCGAATATTGACGAATAAACGCAAAAATTATTTCGGAGAGGAGAAAAGACGATGAAATCGACAGGGATTGTACGTAAAGTCGATGAGCTGGGCCGCGTCGTCATCCCGATTGAGTTGCGCCGTACGTTAGATATTAATGAAAAAGATGCATTAGAGATTTATGTCGACGACGACCGCATCATTTTGAAAAAATATAAACCGAACATGACCTGCGTTGTCACAGGCGAAGTTTCGGACGACAACTTTAAATTAGCCGGCGGTAAAATCATTTTAAGCCGCGAAGGAGCAGAAATTTTGCTTCAGGAGATCCGTCAGCACTTACAAGACTCAACGGACAGCGAATAAAAAAAGAGTTTCTCTGGTTTCTCAGAGAAACTCTTTTTTCTCTTTCTGCCGATGGTACTGTTGATAGACGTCGCGTTTCGACATTTTTCGATCACCAGCTGCCTGTTTCACTGCTTCCTTTACGGAAAGACCATGTTCACTAACATAATAATCGACATGTTCAACCAGTGAAAGCGACTGCCACCACGTTTCTTCCTCCCGCTCAGGTTCACTTCCGTTCTGTGCCCCTTCAACAACAATACAAAACTCACCGCGAATGTCAGTTGTCTCCGCCCAAGCGATGGCCTCGCTTAAATCGCCGCGGATGAATTCCTCAAACCGTTTGGTCAATTCTCGACAAAGAGCAACACGCCGCTCGCCGAACACATCGTACATAGCCGCCAACGTTTCTTTTAAGCGGTGAGGAGCCTCATAAAAAACCAACGTCTCTGCTGCTGTTTTTAACGACAACAACTGTTCCCGCTTCTCTTTTTTCGCTCGTTCCAAAAAACCGACGAACAAAAAGCGGCCGGTCGGTAGCCCAGAGGCGACAAGCGCCGTTAACGCTGCGTTCGCCCCAGGGAGGGGAACGACGCGGCACCGTTCCGCCAACGCGGCGACAATAAGTTCATATCCGGGGTCGGAAATGCCCGGCATACCCGCGTCACTCACTAACGCTACGTTTTTCCCTTCCTTCAGCCATTCGACAAGCTGCCGACCGCTGGCATATTTATTATGTTCATGATAACTAACAAGCGGCGTATGAATGTCGAAATGAGACAACAGTTTTTTCGTCTGCCTTGTGTCTTCCGCGGCGATCACATCTGCTTCCCGCAATGTTCGTACCGCACGGAACGTCATATCTTCCAAGTTGCCAATCGGCGTTGGCACGATATACAGCGTTCCTTGCCCCATTTGTTCGACAAAGCTTTTTTGTTGCCAAAGCATTCGTGTTCCGCCCCTTTTACGGTGAAATAATCCCATATAAGATGCGCTTCATTTCTTCTGTATATTCGTTGTTCTCATCATAAACGACAAGCGGAGGCAACACTTTTAAATCTGGACTGGCATCTTTCATTCCTTCAATTAAAATCATATTTGCCTCTTTTCCTGCTTTTGGATAGACAAAACGGAGCCGTTTCGGCTCAAGCCGGTATTGGCGCATAAGCATTACAATATCAAGCAGCCGCCCCGGCCGGTGAACGAACGCCGCCTTTCCTCCTTGCTTCAACAATTGGCTGCTGACGCGAACAGCATCTTCTAATGTACAATAAATTTCGTGGCGGGCGATGGCCAAGTGCTCATTTTTGCTCAGCTCATCCTGGCCGGCAGTTGGAAAATACGGAGGATTGCACGTAACGACATCGTATCGGCTGTAACCGATTTGCTGCGGCGCCTCTTTAATATCGCCGTGTATAATCTCAATTTGTTCTTCTAGTCCGTTATATTGTATGCTTCGCCTCGCCATGTCGCAAAGTCGTTCCTGAATTTCAATACCGATAATCGTTCCTTTTGTCCGTTGGCTCAGCAACAATGGGATCACCCCATTGCCCGTGCATAAATCGACGATTTGCCCTTTTTGAATGGGCAAATAGGCAAAATGGGCGAGCAGCACCGCATCAAGGGAAAAGGAAAACACAGATGGGCTCTGAATGATGCGGAGCTCCTCATTGAACAAATAATCAAGTCGTTCATCCCCGTACAATTCCACCATCACACACGATCCTCCATTGAAAAAAATAACCTTTCCGAAGCGGAAAGGGTTGCACTATCTTTATTTTTTGTTTAAAAACGATAAGCAAAACAAACAATCGCCTTCCGTGCGTACACTTCCGTAGTGGACGTGGCAAATATGAAACCCTTCTTGATAAAGGCGAGCTAAATTGTCATATCCTTCGCCGATGTCGACCGGCTTTTTGCCATGCTTCGTCTCTTTTCGTTTTTCTTCTTCCCACGCTTCCGCCAGCTGCTCAAGCCGCCGGCGCAGATGAGCGTTTTCGATTTGCAGCTGGTGGTTTTCCTCTAGCAGCTCGGATACACGCTGTTTCAGCTGCACAAGCTCGCGGTAAAAATGGCTCAGATGCTCTTCCATGTTTGCCACTGATTGAAATACTTCTTTTTTATCTACCTTTTCCACATGGCCCCACCCCAAATTAATCTGCGACACGAATCGATAACGTTCCGTCCTTCATCAACTCATCAAGCGTATATTCAACGACCCGGCCGTGCTCTGGCAATTCGATTTGCAACACCCGCTCTAAAATGTTCAAACCGACGACTTTACCAAAGCCATAAGGTGTCTCAACATACTCTCCTAAATCGGGGAGCTGCTCTTTCGCCGTTTCATACTCTTCACTCTCATATTTCAAGCAGCACATCAACCGTCCACACAAGCCGGAAATTTTCGTCGGATTCAGCGATAAATTCTGATCTTTCGCCATTTTGATCGACACTGGTTCAAAATCGCCAAGAAACGTCGAGCAGCAAAGCATCCGACCGCACGGGCCGATACCGCCGAGCATTTTCGCTTCATCGCGCACCCCGATTTGCCGCAGCTCGATACGTGTGCGGAAAATCGATGCCAAGTCCTTGACGAGCTCACGGAAATCGACACGCCCGTCGGCGGTAAAGTAAAAGATCACTTTATTGCGGTCAAACGTATATTCTACATCAACGAGCTTCATCTCGAGTCCGTGCTCTTCCACCTTACGCAAGCAAATGTCATACGCCTCGCGCGCCGCTTTTTTATTTTCTTCAACGACCCATTTATCTTTTTCGTTCGCCACTCGGATTACTTTTTTGAGCGGCAGCACGATATCGTTTTCATCAACTTGTTTATTGGCGATGACTACTTTTCCGTATTCAATGCCACGCGCCGTCTCGACAATGACAAACTCACCGGCAGGAATGACAAAATCGCCTGGGTCAAAATAATAAATTTTTCCCGCCTTTTTAAAGCGGACGCCGACTACAGTATACAACGGTTCTCCCTCCTTTACCGCTTTAATTGAAGAGCCAACTGCTCCATCAGCAGCGCCGTGCTCATATTCGTCATATTTAAACGTGCTTTTGCCTGTAAAATCGCCTCCATGCCATCTAAAACCCGTCGCTGTGGGCAAGAAAGCGCCCAACGCTGCAGGCGGTCAAGCTCATCCCGGTATAATGCGCTATCCTTCCGTCCAGCTTGAATGTGCAACAAATCGCGGTATATATATAAAAGCAAATCAAGCCCGAGGTTGAGCTGATGCTTTTCCGGAAAATGCGAAAGTAAACGGTCGTGGATAAAAAACAGAAGCTGCAACTCTGGCTTGCCAAGCATCTCATATAATTGTAGCACTAATGTTCGTGCCTCGGCAAACCAACGATCTTGGCTGAGCGCCAACGCCTCGTCGTAGCTATTTGTTAAGTGAGCGGCGAGCAACGCCAACGTCAGCGGCACACGCTCTTTAACGAGCTGATCGGCGAGTTCTGCCGGCGGCAGCGGCCGGAAGGAAAGTACTTGACAGCGGGAAATGACCGTTTCTAACAATCGATGGTATTGCTCGGTCAACAACACCGCCACCGTTCCCGGATGCGGTTCCTCTAAAAATTTTAGAAGGCTGTTAGCAGCGCTTGTCGTCATTTGATCGGCGTGTTCGACAATATACATTTTTTTGTCGGACTCCACTGCCGTTTTCGTGAACTCCTGTTGCAACCATTCGATTTGTTCTTTCTTAATCGATCCGCCATCCGGGCTGATTACCCGAACGTCCGGATGGTTACCGGATTCAATGCGTCGGCAGTTGCGGCATTCCAAGCACGGGGCAATTCCTGACGGGGATAGACAAAATAAGCTTTTTGCCAACAACAAACTGGCTGCCTTTTTTCCCGTCCCCCGCTGTCCCTCAAACAAGTACGCATGGGAAATCCGCCCTTTTTCAAGGCCGCTTTGCAGCATTTTCGCCACTACTGGCTGGCGTTTTGCTAGCTGTTCCCATTGCATCGCCATCACTCTTTCTCATTTCTTATTTTCTATTCTATCATGTCCAGCATGAATCATCACGATTGGATTCATGGAAATGACGCTTTGATCCTTCAAGGCGGGAGAGCACCGTCGCCACCGTCTCGGAAAACACATCATCGAGTGGTCGGCTTGCATCAATAACAACGATCCGTTCAGCAAACCGCTTCGCCAACTTCCGATATCCTTCCCTTACCTTATCATGGAAAGACAATGTTTCAAGATCAAGCCGGTTCACTTCCCGTTCCCGGTTTTGCCGAATCCGTTCGAGCCCGATTTGCGGATCAATATCAAAATAAACCGTCAACGACGGCATATATCCGTCAATGGCAAACTCGTTAATTTTCCATACCTCTTCAACACCAAGCCCGCGAGCAAATCCTTGGTAGGCGAGTGAGCTGTCAACAAATCGGTCACACAGCACAACGCGACCAGCCTCAAGCGCCGGAACAATTTTCTCAAGCAAATGCTGTCGCCTCGCCGCTGCATACAAAAGTGCTTCCGTTCGTCCATCCATTTCCGTATACTCGCGATTTAAAATGAGTGCGCGAATCGCCTCGGCGATGCGCACTCCACCAGGCTCCCTCGTTACCATTACGTCAAAGCCTCGCTCGCGCAAAAATGACTCAAGCTTGCCAATCATCGTTGTTTTTCCGGCCCCTTCCGGCCCTTCAAACGAAAAAAAATACCCGTTCATTGCCCGTAGCATCCTTTCCATCATCAAAGTTCGTATACGACAAGCAACCCATCCCTGAGCCGGCTTCCGCCTTGGATATGCGCCTGATGGTGGAGGAATTGGCGAATTTGTTCAATATGGCTGCGGTCGATCCGTTCCCCAATCCACATAAGCGGCACCCCAGGTGGATATGGAATAACCGTTTCCGCCGCCACATACCCTTCTGCCTCCTCTAAAGCGACCACTTTTTTCCGTACATCACGCAGCTCATCATACGGAACTAATACTGACAACGGCGAGCGTAACAACGGGAAAGAGCCAAACAGCGGTACCTGACCAGTCGGCAACCCGCACCACGCCCGTTTCATTTTGTCCACTGTCTCTATAAGCTGTCCGTTCGCAGCAAGTGGACAAACGAGTAGAACGTTCAACGGATCGGCCAGTTCCGCAAACACCCCTTCGCGTTCAAGCCGATGCTGTAGTTCATACCCTGTCAGCGAACTGCGCGTTTGCACCGTCACTTTTAGCGGATCGATTTGCACATCAGGATGTCGGGAAGAAACAACCGTCACCCCAGCAATATCATTCAACGCCGTCTTGAACTCTTCAATTTTCTCCACAATCGCCTCCACACCATCTTCCATAAGCTTAGCAACATAGCTGCGAGCTAAATCAAGCGACGCCATAATCGGGTACGACGGGCTGCTCGATTGAAACAGCTGCAAAAAATATTTCAACCGCTCTACATCGATACGCCCACTGTTCACATGTAAAAATGCCCCCATCGTCATTGCCGGCAGCGTTTTATGAGCCGACTGCACGACCATATCGGCACCGCAGGCAAGCGCTGACTTCGGAAACGGAGGACCAACAACAAAATGGGCACCATGCGCTTCATCGACTAACACGGGGATCCCATGGTCGTGAGCTAGACGGACGATTTCCGTTAAATCAATTGACATGCCATAATAATTCGGATTCGTCAATACGAGGGCGGCAGCGTCTCGATGAAGGGCAAGCGCCTCTTTGACAGTCTCCATGCAAACGTGCGAAGCAACACGCATATCACTGTCAAACTCAGGGGAAAGAAGAACAGGGGTTGCTCCCATTAACTGCAGTGCATGCATCACAGATTTATGGCAGTTTCGCTGTACAATGACTTTTCGCTTCTTTTCATCACATACGGCAGCAATCATTGCCAAATTTCCGGACGTCGATCCGTTTACAAGGAAAAACGTTTCCTCAGCACCATAAAGTTCAGCTGCCAATGCTTGTGCCTCAGCAATGACTGATTCCGGATGGTGCAAATCGTCAAGTCCCGAAATCTCCGTCACATCCAACGCCAATAATGACGAAAATACATCCTCCGCCCGTTTCGGAAATATGGCCCCATATTTATGGCCCGGCACATGGAACGAAACTGGACGGCGTGCCCAATGGCGCGTTAACGCGTCATATAACGGGGTTTTCGCTTGATTCATTGTAATCCTCTTTCCTTGTTGCTCTTTTGCATACATAAGAAACACGACAGATATCTGAATAAAAACGGGAAACCATTAGATATGTAACGGGAAACAACAAAATAATATTAACACGAACCGTCTCGAAAAGAAACGCGTACAAGGCACCTACGACCGTTTCGGCACAAGGCAGGCCAAATAAAAACAGGCCTGATCCAGGCCTTTACGAATAAATTTTGGATGTCATCATTTTCCGTAACTGCTGCACATAAAATGCATAATTCGGATCATCTGTATTCGTTTGTACGATCGCCTGATGGCAATCTACGCAAAGAAAATGGCCAAAAAGAAAAATACCTTCCGCTTTTTCTTGTTCACAAACAATGCACACTTTTTCGCGTTTATTTTTGTCGATCACCGATACCCTCACGTTCTCCACCTCCCATCCTCTATGTTTCCCGTATTGATAACATTCTATACTAGTAGATGGAAAGATTGAACGTGTCTCAGGGCACTTGCCAAGCAGAAACTTGAAAAAATGGCAAAAAATAAAAGCAGCTAATCGTGCATGAAACATGATTAGCTGCTTTCTCGTAGCCTAGCAGCGACCTACTCTTGCAGGGGCGCTGGCCCCAACTACCATCGGCGCTGGAGAGCTTAACTTCCGTGTTCGGGATGGGAACGGGTGTTTCCTCTCCGCTATCACCACTAGGCAATATGAAG
>Ga0310825_100349_pt1 | contig 54051 bp, 44 predicted proteins | sample WT_ome_9_FD_202243 | JGI IMG/M metagenome (GOLD analysis project Ga0310825, IMG submission 202243) | Sorghum-adapted microbial communities enriched on wild type (WT) sorghum from Joint BioEnergy Institute, Emeryville, California, United... ... | reverse complement strand
GATGACGTCGAGGCGCTCCATCGTGGCGAGGTCGTGGCGGGACAGCCCGTCGTGGGTCAGGGACCAGAGCGTGTCGCCGACGACGAGGGTGCGCAGCGGCACGGCGCCCCAGGACCCCGGTGACCCGGTGCTGGCCCGGGGCCCCTCGAGCAGGCGTCTCCCGTCGAGCTGCACGCTGAGCACGCCGGTGAACAGGTCCTCGGGCTCGGCGTCGGCGTCCCGGGCCAGCGAGGGAGACCACTGCTCGGCCGGCAGGAACACCTGACCGGTCGCCGCCCAGTGCAGGAACGCGCGGTGGTCCCACTCGATGGTGGAGTGCGCGCCCGGCCAGGAGACCTGGTCGAGCCGCCGCGGGCGACGCGGGTCGCTGATGTCGAAGAGGGAGACCTGCAGCCCGCGGACCGCGCCGGTGCCGGTGTCGGCGTCCTGGCCGACGCCGAGGAGCAGGTTCTCCCCGAGCGGGTGCAGGTACGCCGAGTAGCCGGGGACCTTGAGCTCGCCCAGCACGGTGGGCGCGGTCGGGTCGGAGGTGTCGACGAGGTAGAGCGGGTCGACCTGCCGGAAGGTCACGACGGCCGCCAGGCCCGGACCGAGGAAGCGGACCGCGTGGATCTGCTCGGTCACGCCGAGGCCGTCCACCTGCCCGGTCACGACGAGCTCGTCACCCTCCTCGCGGAGCACGACCAGTGACGACTGGGACCACCGCCCGCGCCCCTCGTCGGTCGTGGTGGCCACCCGGATCACCCCGTCCTCCTCGTCGAGGGCGAACTGGTTGAGCAGACGACCGGGGACCGACCCGGACGCGACGTAGTCCGTGCGCCCCGGGTCGCTGATGTCGAAGCTGTGCAGGTCGGAGCGGAGGGTCCTGCCGGGTGCCAGCTCGGACCACCGCCAGCTCCACGCCGACCACGGTGAGGTGGCCACGACGAGCCGGTCGGTCGAGGCGTAGACGGTGTCGCCGGTGGCGACCAGGCCCACCGAGGAGGTCGGCTCGACGCCGTCACCGGAGAGGTCGAAGGTCAGCACCGACAGGGTCGACAGCCCCGCGGGGTCCCGGGGCCGGGAGACGTCGGTGCACTCCAGCAGGCGGTCAGTGTCCTGCACCGTGCCGTCGGGGGCGAGGACCTGGCGGTGGGGCAGCCAGTCCTCGATCGTGGTCTCCCCGATGATCCGCCGGTTGGCCGCCTCGGCCTCCGCCTCGGCGCGCATCGAGCCGTCCTCGGGGTGGGTGAACGCCAGGCCGGGTGGCTCGGTGACCATGACCAGCCGGATCGCGTCGCCGACCATCCGGGCCGACCGGTAGCCCCCCTCGAGCCGGACCGACCCGAGCACCCGTGGCGCCGACGGGTCGGTGAGGTCGATGCGGGTCACCACGGTGCGGGTCGGCGGGAACGCCGGCACGGTGTCCGCCGGGCCCGGCCCCCCGACCCCCCACTCGGTGGCCAGGACGACGAGGTCGGTGCCCGCGAGCAGCAGCTCGGCGCCGGTGCCCTCGAACCCGCGGTCGGATGACGCCCCGCCGGGTCCGCCGAGCCCCACCCGGGAGAGCACCCGGCCGGTCGCCGCGTCCACGACCGTCACCCCGCCGGAGACGCTGGTGACGACGACGCGGCCGTCGGTCTTGACGATGTCCGGCTCGTCGACGCCGACCTCCTGGGTGTTGGTCGTCGAGTGCTCCGCGGCGCGGGACGGGGCAGCGCCCCCGTCGTCACCCGACGCGGCCCGGTCCTCGACCGCCACGTCGACGGTCTCTGCCCAGCCGCCGTCCAGCCCGTAGGGGCCGACGAGGTCGAGCGCCTGCTCCCGGTAGTAGCCGAGGAGCTGCTCGCACCCGTCGAACGGCCGGAGGTGGACGCTGCCCAGCGTCGTCAGCATGGCCGGCGGCGCAGCGGTGCACCCGGCCACGAGGGCCGGGACGGCGAGGAGGGTGAGGGCTGGTGCGCGTCGCATGGCGACCTCCGGGGACGGAACCTGCGCGGTGACCTCGGTGTGACTCGGGTCACCGCGCGGCGGTTCCGTCAGCCGGACGTCGCCTGCCGCTGCTCGCGCAGCTCGGCCTGCACCTCCGCCAGCTGGTCGGCCAGGCTCGACGGCACGAGCTCGGCCGCGTCGTCGGTGAGCCGGTCGGCGATGCGCTCGCCGAGCTCCTGGGTCGAGGCGCCCATCTCCGCGCCGGCCAGGGCCGGCAGCTCGGACAGCACCGACACCGTGGCGCCCTCGACGGCCGCCGCGGCCTTGCCCTCACCCAGCGAGGCCAGGCAGAGCGCCAGCGACAGCACCGCGCCGGCCGGGTTGGCCCAGCCCCGCCCGGCGATGTCCGGGGCCGACCCGTGGATCGGCTCGAACATGGACGGGGCGCTGCCGTCGAGGTTGAGGTTGCCGCTGGCGGCCACCCCGAGCCCGCCGGCGAGGACCGCCCCGAGGTCGGTGACGATGTCGCCGAAGAGGTTGTCGGTGACGATGACGTCGAACCGCTCCGGCCGGGTCGGCAGGTGCATGCACAGCGCGTCGACGTGCACGTAGTCCACCTCGACGTCGGGGAAGGACCGCGAGACGTGGTCGACCACGTCGGACCACAGGCCACCGGCGTGGACCAGGACGTTGGTCTTGTGGCACAGCGTCAGCCGGCCCCGGCGCTGCCGGGCCAGCCGGAAGGCGAAGTCCACGGCGCGGTGCACGGCATACCAGGTGTTGACCGAGTCCTGGGTGGCCACGGCGGCCGGGGTGCCCCGGTGCAGGAAGCTCCCGCCGCCGACGTAGCTGCCCTCGGTGTTCTCCCGCACCACGACGATGTCGCAGCGCTCCGGGGTGAGCCCGGCGATCGGGGTCGGGACCCCCGGGTAGAGCCGGACCGGGCGCAGGTTGACCGCCTGGCGCATCGCCCCGCGCAGGGCGAGGATGACGCCTCGCTCGAGGATGCCCGGGGTCACCTTGGGGCTGCCGACCGCGCCGAACAGGATGGCCTCGGACTCCCGGAGCCGCGCGACGGTCTCGTCGGTGAGCAGCTCACCGGTCTCCAGGTAGTGGTCGGCGCCCAGCGGGACGGTGGTGCGCTCGGTGACGAACCCGAAGCGCTGCTCCGCGGCGTCGAGCACGGTCAGCGCCGCCTCGGTCACCTCCGGCCCCACGCCGTCGCCCGGGATCACCGCCAGCCGGTGGGTGACCATGAGTCCTCCTGACAAACCTCGTGTCGATGCGGTCTACAGTGTGGCGCATTCCCGTTGCAGCAGATCGAGGTGACCCCCGTGGTGAGTGAGCGTCCGCGGACGTTGGTGGAGAAGGTGTGGGACGCGCACGTGGTGCGCGCTGCGGCGGGGGAGCCGGATCTTTTGTACATCGACCTGCACCTGGTGCACGAGGTGACCAGCCCGCAGGCCTTTGAGGGGTTGCGGTTGGCGGGGCGGGGGGTGCGCCGGCCGGATCTGACGGTGGCGACCGAGGACCACAACGTGCCCACGACGCTGGGGCCGGTGACCGACCCGGTGTCGCGCACCCAGCTGGAGGCGTTGAAGGCCAACTGTGACGAGTTCGGGATCGTGCACTACGCCCGGGGCACGGTGGGTCAGGGCATCGTGCACGTCATCGGCCCGGAGCTGGGGTTGACCCAGCCGGGGATGACGATCGTGTGCGGTGACTCCCACACCTCCACGCACGGGGCGTTCGGGGCGTTGGCGTTCGGGATCGGCACCAGCGAGGTCGAGCACGTGCTGGCGACCCAGACGCTGCCGTTGAAGCGGCCCAGGACGATGGCGATCACGGTGGAGGGGGAGCTGCCGGTGGGGGTGAGCGCGAAGGACATCATCCTGGCGGTGATCAACCGGATCGGGACCGGTGGCGGGCAGGGGTTTGTGCTGGAGTACCGGGGCAGCGCGATCGAGGCGTTGTCGATGGAGGGGCGGATGACGATCTGCAACATGTCCATCGAGGCCGGTGCCCGGGCCGGGATGGTCGCCCCGGACGAGACGACGTTCGCCTACCTCAAGGGCCGCCCGCACGCCCCGCAGGGCAGCGCCTGGGACGCGGCGCTGGAGGACTGGCGGGGGTTGCGCACCGACCCTGGTGCGGTGTTCGACGCCGAGGTGGTGCTGGACGCGGGCGAGCTGTCGCCGTACGTGACCTGGGGCACCAACCCGGGCCAGTCGGTCCCGTTGGACGGGGTGGTCCCGGACCCGGAGTCGTTCGGGGACGAGACGAAGAGGGCGGATGCGGTGCGGGCGTTGGAGTACATGGACCTGGCCCCGGGCACCGCGATGCGTGACATCACCGTGGACACGGTGTTCCTGGGCTCGTGCACCAACGGGCGGATCGAGGACCTGCGGGTCGCCGCGGACATCCTGCGCGGGCGCAAGGTCGCCCCCGGGGTGCGGATGCTGGTGGTGCCCGGCTCCCACCAGGTCCGCCTGCAGGCCGAGGAGGAGGGGCTGGCCGAGGTGTTCACCGCCGCCGGGGCCGAGTGGCGCCTGGCCGGGTGCTCGATGTGCCTGGGGATGAACCCCGACCACCTGTCCCCCGGGCAGCGGTGCGCCTCGACCTCCAACCGCAACTTCGAGGGCCGGCAGGGCCCGCGGGCCCGCACCCACCTGGTCTCCCCGGCGGTGGCCGCGGCCACCGCCGTCACCGGCCGGCTCGCTTCCCCGGAGGACCTGGACTGATGGAACCGTTCACCACCCACACCGGCGTCGGGGTCCCGCTGCGCCGCTCCAACGTCGACACCGACCAGATCATCCCCGCCGGCTGGCTCAAACGGGTGGCCCGCACCGGGTTCGAGGACGGGCTGTTCTCCCGGTGGCGCGAGGACCCCACCTTCGTGCTCAACCAGCCCGCCTACACCGGCGGGTCGGTGCTGGTCGCCGGGCCCGACTTCGGCACCGGCTCCTCCCGCGAGCACGCCGTCTGGGCGCTGCAACAGTACGGGTTCAAAGCCGTCATCTCCGCCCGGTTCGGCGACATCTTCTCCGGCAACGCCGGCAAGTCCGGGCTGCTGTGCGCCACCACCGCCCAGTCCGACGTCGAGCTGCTGTGGAAGTACCTGGAAACCCACCCCGGCGCCGAGGTCACCGTCAACCTGCACGACCGCACCATCACCGCCGGGCCCATCCACACCACCTTCACCATCGACGACTACACCGCCTGGCGCCTCCTCAACGGCCTGGACGACATCTCCCTCACCCTCCAGCACGAGGACGCCATCACCACCTACGAAGCCAACCGGCCCTCGTACAAGCCCGTGACACGGCCCCGCCCGGTGGGCTAGCCTTCACCGCAATGTCGCACCAGCTGCTCCTTCGCTGCCGCAGCGAGGCCCTCCTCTAGTCCGGGCCCCTCGCTGCGGAGTCGCGCTGTTCCCGGACGCCAGCCAGCAAGCAGCGAGGAAAGCCCCCATGAGCAGCTACCACGAGCGCACCCCCCAGCGTCCCAGCGGCATGCCCTTCCGGCGGTACACGCCGTTCACCCCGATCGACCTGCCGGACCGGACCTGGCCGAGCCGGGTCATCACCCAGGCGCCGCGCTGGTGCGCGGTCGACCTGCGCGACGGCAACCAGGCCCTCATCGACCCGATGTCCCCCGAGCGCAAGCGCCGGATGTTCGAGCTCCTGGTCCGGATGGGCTACAAGGAGATCGAGGTCGGCTTCCCGGCAGCCAGCCAGACCGACTTCGACTTCGTCCGGCTGCTCATCGAGGAGGACCTGATCCCGGACGACGTCGTCATCCAGGTGCTGACCCAGGCCCGGGAGCCGCTGATCGAGCGCACCTACGAGGCCATCGACGGGGCCAAGCAGGCGATCGTCCACCTCTACAACTCGACCTCGACGCTGCAGCGGCGGGTCGTGTTCCACCAGGACATGGACGGCATCATCGACATCGCCCTGACCGGCGCCCGGTTGTGCAAGAAGTTCGAGGAGCAGCTGTCGGACACCGAGGTGTTCTACGAGTACTCCCCGGAGTCCTACACCGGGACCGAGCTGGAGTTCGCCGCCCGGATCTGCAACCGGGTCATGGAGGTCTTCGAGCCGACCGCCGAGCGCCCGGTGATCATCAACCTGCCGGCGACCGTCGAGATGGCCACGCCCAACGTCTACGCCGACTCCATCGAGTGGATGAGCCGGCACCTCAACCACCGCGAGCACGTCGTGCTGTCGCTGCACCCGCACAACGACCGGGGCACCGCGGTGGCCGCCGCCGAGCTGGGCTACATGGCCGGGGCGGACCGGATCGAGGGCTGCCTGTTCGGCAACGGCGAGCGCACCGGCAACGTCGACCTGGTCACCCTGGGGATGAACCTGTTCTCCCAGGGCATCGACCCGCAGATCGACTTCTCCGACATCGACGAGATCAGGCGCACCGTGGAGCACTGCAACCAGCTGCCCGTGCACGAGCGGCACCCGTATGCCGGTGACCTGGTTTTCACCGCGTTCTCCGGCTCCCACCAGGACGCCATCAAGAAGGGCCTGGAGGCGCTGGAGCGGGACGCCGCCGAGGCGGGTGTGCCGGTGGACGACTTCCGCTGGGAGGTGCCCTACCTGCCGATCGACCCCAAGGACGTGGGCCGGACCTACGAGGCGGTCATCCGGGTCAACAGCCAGTCCGGCAAGGGCGGCGTCGCCTACGTGATGAAGAACGAGCACCACATGGACCTGCCGCGAAGGCTCCAGATCGAGTTCAGCCAGGTGGTCCAGCACCACACCGACGCCTCGGGCGGGGAGATGACGCCGGCCCAGATCTGGGAGGCCTTCGACACCGAGTACCTGCAGGCGCACGAGCCGGTCCGGCTGGAGCGGGTCGAGTCCTGGGACGAGTCCGGGACCGGCCACCGGATCCGGGCCGCCGTCGTCATCGACGGCGTCCCCCAGGTCATCGAGGGCACCGGCAACGGTCCGATCGCGGCCTTCGTCGACGCCCTGGGCCGGCACGGCTTCGAGGTGCGGGTGCTCGACTACGCCGAGCACGCCATGTCCGCCGGCGACGACGCCCGCGCCGCGGCCTACGTGGAGTGCGCGGTCGACGGCACGGTGCGCTGGGGTGTCGGGGTGGACCCGAGCATCGTCACCGCCTCGCTGCGCGCGGTCGCCAGCGCGGTGAACCGCGGCCGCCGCACCGGGGTCGCCGCCGCGTAGCCGCCCGACCACGCCACCGGGCGGGGACCGGCGCGGTCCCCGCCCGGCGGGCGGACGTCATACGGGCGTCAGAGGTGGATCATGTGGCCGGCGATGCCGTGCAGCGCTTCCATGACCGCCTCGCCCAGCGTCGGGTGGGCGAAGACGACGCGGGACAGCTCGTCGGCGGTGAGGTCCCAGGTCTGCGCGGCGTTGAGCACCGGCAGCAGCTCGGTCACGTCCGGGCCGATGAGGTGGGCGCCGATGATCTCGTTGTGCTCGGCGTCGGCGACGATCTTGACGAAGCCGACCCCCTGGCCCAGGCCCTGCGCCTTGCCGTTGGCCGAGAACGGGAACTTGGCGACCTTGACGTCGTAGCCCTTCTCCCGGGCCTGCTCCTCGGTGTAGCCCATCGAGGCGATCTGCGGCTGGCAGTAGGTGGCCCGGGGGATGAAGTCGAAGTCGATCTCCTGGGTCTCGGCGCCGGCGATCGTCTCGGCGGCGATGATTCCCATGAACTCGGCGGTGTGGGCCAGCATGAGCTTGCCGGTGACGTCGCCGATGGCGTAGACGCCGTCGACGTTGGTCCGGCCCCGGCCGTCGACCTTGATCGCGCCGCGCTCGGTGGTCTCGACGCCGAGCGACTCCAGGCCGTAGCCCTCCAGCCGCGGGGCGAACCCGATCGCCGAGAGCAGCCGGTCGGCCTCGAGGACCTGGGAGTCGCCCCCGGCCGCGGGGGAGACGGTGACCCGCACCCCGTCACCGGTGTCCTCGACGCCCTCCACCTTGGTCGAGGTCATCACCTTGATTCCGAGCTTCTTGTAGTGACGGGCCAGCTCCTTGGACACCTCGGCGTCCTCGGTGGGCACCATCCGGTCGAGGTACTCCACGATCGTCACGTCGACGCCGAAGTTGGCCATGACGTAGGCGAACTCGACCCCGATCGCGCCGGAGCCGGCGATGACGATCGATCCGGGGAGGTTCTCGTCGAGGATCTGCTCCTCGTAGGTGACGACGTTCTTGCTCACCTGCACGCCGGGCAGCATCCGGGTCGTCGCGCCGGTCGCGATGATGAGGTTGTCGAAGGTCAGCTCGCGGGTGCCGCCGTCGTTGAGCTCCACCGACATCGAGGTCGGGGAGGTGATCGTCCCCCAGCCGTCCACCTCGGTGATCTTGTTCTTCTTCATCAGGAAGTGGACGCCCTTGACGATCCCGGCCGACACCTGGCGGCTGCGGGCGTGGGTCTTGCCGTAGGACATCGAGACCTCGCCCTCGATGCCGAACTTGTCCTTCTCGTGGCGCAGGGTGTGCGCCAGCTCGGCGTTCTTCAGCAGCGCCTTGGACGGGATGCAGCCGACGTTCAGGCAGACGCCGCCCCAGTACCTCTTCTCCACGACGGCAACCTGCTTGCCCAGCTGCGCCGCGCGGATCGCGGCGACGTACCCGCCGGGACCGGCACCGAGGACAACGACGTCAAAGTGATCGGCCATGGCCTCAGTATGCCGCCCGCCCCCCTGGTCGCCACCGGCGCGTCCCCCTGGCCAGCGAGGTCGGTACGTCGCCTTCCTGACCACCGTTGATCCTCGGCGGAGCGCACCGACCGGTACCTCTTCTGGCGGCCGCTGGCCGAGCTGCTGCCCTGACGCTCCCCGGGCGGCCGGGACGGGCCCGTCCGCAGCGGACGGGCCCGCCCCTTCCCTGGGAGTTCCCGGTGAATCTCGACGAAATCCGCCCCCAACCCTTGACACCGCCCGACCGATTGTTCAAGGTTGGCCCCATGCACCTTTCCGCCCTCGTACTTATTAACTCGGGACGCGTCATGCGGTAGCCCTCTACCCGGACGCGTCCCTCCCTCCGTTTGCCCGTCGGGCCGGAGGGTTTTTTGTTGCCCCAGCCAGCACCACCCCTGAAGGAATCCGATGACAGCCCAGCCGGTCCAGGCCCTCGCCGAGAGCACCCCCGCCGCCCAGGTCACGGGCGCGCAGGCCCTTGTCGACACCCTGCTCCGCGTAGGCGTCGAGCACCTCTTCGGGCTCCCGGGCGGCGCGGTCCTGCCGCTGTACGACGCGCTCTACGGCGTCCCCGCCCTGCGGCACATCCTGGTCCGGCACGAGCAGGGCGCGGGGCACGCGGCCCAGGGCTACGCGGCCGCGACCGGGAGGGTCGGGGTCTGCCTGGCCACCAGCGGCCCGGGGGCGACCAACCTGGTCACCCCGCTGGCCGACGCCAACATGGACTCGGTGCCGATGGTCGCGATCACCGGCAACGTCCCCTCCAGCGCGATCGGGTCCGACGCGTTCCAGGAGGCCGACATCCGCAGCATCGCGATGCCGGTGACCAAGCACAGCTTCCTGGTCACCAACCCGGACGAGATCGCCGCCACCATCGCGAGCGCGTTCCACCTGGCCGCGAGCGGGCGTCCCGGGCCGGTCCTCGTCGACGTCTCCAAGGACGCCCTGCAGGGCCGCACCAGCGCCGACGCCTCCCGGCTGCTGCCGCTGCGCGGCTACCGCCCGGTCGACGCGCCGACCCCGGAGGAGATCCGGGACGCGGTGTCGCTGATGCTGGCCGCGCGCCGGCCGGTCCTCTACGTCGGTGGGGGCACCATCCGCGCGGGCGCGCACGCCGAGCTGCGCGCCCTGGCCGAGCTGACCGGCATCCCGGTCGTCACCACGCTGATGGCGCGCGGGGTGTTCCCCGACCACCACCCCCAGCACATGGGCATGCCGGGCATGCACGGGACGGTCGCGGCGGTCGCGGCGCTGCAGCGCAGCGACCTGATCATCAGCCTGGGCGCCCGGTTCGACGACCGGGTGACCGGGGCGCGCGACTCGTTCGCGCCGCACGCCCGGGTCGTCCACGCCGACATCGACCCCTCGGAGATCAACAAGAACCGTCCCGCGGACGTCGCCCTGGTCGGTGACGCGCGGTCCACGATCGCCCTGCTCACCGCGGAGTATGCCGCGCGGGTGCAGGCGGGTGCGACGCCCGACTACGCCGAGTGGGTCGCCGCGTGCGACCGGATCAAGCAGCGCTACCCGCTGGGCTACGAGCGGCCGCACGACGGCAGCCTGGCCCCGCAGGAGGTCATCGCCCGGATCGGTGCGATCGCCGGGCCGGACGCGGTCTACGTCTCCGGGGTCGGCCAGCACCAGATGTGGGCCAGCCAGTTCATCACCTACGAGCGGCCACGCAGCTGGATCTGCTCCGGTGGGCTGGGGACGATGGGCTTCGCGGTCCCGGCGGCGATGGGCGCCAAGGTCGGGCGGCCGGACGCCACCGTCTGGGCCATCGACGGCGACGGCTGCTTCCAGATGACCAACCAGGAGCTGGCCACCTGCGCCGTCGAGGGCATCCCGATCAAGGTCGCGATCATCAACAACGCCGCCCTCGGCATGGTCCGCCAGTGGCAGGCCCTCTTCTACTCCGAGCGCTACAGCCACTCGGGGATCCCGTCGATGCAGGTGCCCGACTTCGTGACGCTGGCGCAGGCGTACGGCTGCGTGGGCCTGCGGTGCGAGCGCCCGGAGGACGTCGACCGCACCATCGAGGCCGCGATGGAGGTCGACGACCGGCCCGTCGTCGTGGACTTCCGGGTCCACCGCGACGCCATGGTCTGGCCGATGGTCCCGGCCGGCACCTCCAACGACGACATCCAGTACGCCCGAGACCTCAAGCCCGATTTCGAGGAGGACGAGTGAGCCCCCACAGCGGACCCGGCCACACGCCATACAGCACCACCACACCCCCACGAGCCCGAGAGGGAACCAGAATGAGCAGACACGCACTGTCCGTCATGGTCGAGAACAACCCCGGCGTCCTGGCCAGGGTCTCGGTCCTGTTCGCCCGCCGCAGCTTCAACATCGACCACCTGGTCGTCGGCCCCACCGAGGACCCGAAGGTCTCCCGGATGACCATCGTCGTCAACGTCGGCGAGGAGCAGCTGCACCAGGTCGTCAACCAGCTGGACAAGCTGATCGAGGTCATCCACATCGAGGAGCTGCCGGACGCCGGCGCGATCCGCGACCAGCTGTGGGCGATCAACGACAACGGCCCGCGCCCGCTGGGTGCCATGGCCGCGGCGTGGGGCTGAGCCGATGGCGCGGATGTACTACGACGAGGACGCCGACCTGGGGCTGATCCAGGACCGTGCCGTGGCCGTGCTCGGCTACGGCAGCCAGGGCCACGCGCACGCGCTGTCGCTCCGGGACTCCGGTGTCGACGTGCGCGTCGGACTGCCCGAGACCTCCCGGTCCCGGGCCAAGGCCGAGGCCGAGGGGCTGCGGGTGGTCACGCCTGCCGAGGCAGCGCGCGAGGCCGACGTGGTCATGGTCCTCACCCCGGACCACACGCAGCGCAAGCTCTACACCGAGGCGATCGAGCCGCACCTCGACGACGGTGACGCCCTGTTCTTCGGGCACGGGTTCAACATCCGGTTCGGCTACATCACCCCACCGGCCGGGGTGGACGTGTGCATGGTCGCGCCGAAGGGCCCGGGCCACCTGGTGCGCCGCGAGTTCGTCGACGGCCGCGGGGTGCCGGTGCTCGTCGCGGTCGAGCAGGACGCCTCCGGGCGCGCCTGGGACCTCACGCTCTCGTATGCCGCGGCGATCGGCGGCCTGCGTGCGGGCGGGATCCGGACGACCTTCACCGAGGAGACCGAGACCGACCTGTTCGGTGAGCAGGCGGTGCTCTGCGGTGGCGTGAGCCAGCTCATCATGAAGGGCTTCGAGACCCTTACCGAGGCCGGCTACCAGCCCGAGGTCGCCTACTTCGAGTGCCTGCACGAGCTCAAGCTGATCGTCGACCTCATGTACGAGGGCGGGATCGCCAAGCAGCGCTGGTCGGTGTCCGACACCGCCGAGTACGGCGACTACGTCTCCGGGCCGCGGGTGATCGACGACCGGGTCAAGGAGAACATGAGGGCGGTGCTCGAGGACGTGCGCAGCGGCGCGTTCGCCGCCCGGTTCATCGCCGACCAGGACGCCGGTGCGCCGGAGTTCCAGCGGCTGCGCCGGGAGGGCGAGCAGCACCCGATCGAGGCCGTGGGCCGCGAGCTGCGCCAGATGATGGCCTGGGTGAAGAGCCACGACGAGGACTACGTCGAGGGGACCGCGGCACGGTGACGACGACCCACCAGGCCGCCGACCCCAGGCCGCGCTCCCGCGAGGTCACCGACGGGCTGGAGCGGGCCGCCGCGCGCGGGATGCTCCGCGCCGTCGGGATGGGTGACGAGGACTTCGAGAAGCCCCAGATCGGGGTGGCCAGTTCGTGGAACGAGATCACGCCGTGCAACCTGTCCCTCCAGCGGCTCGCCGCCGCGGTGAAGGACGGGGTGCACGCCGCGGGCGGCTACCCGCTGGAGTTCGGCACCATCTCGGTGTCCGACGGCATCTCGATGGGGCACGAGGGGATGCACTACTCCCTGGTCTCCCGGGAGGTCATCGCCGACTCGGTGGAGACGGTGATGGCCGCCGAGCGGCTCGACGGCTCGGTGCTCCTCGCCGGGTGCGACAAGTCCCTCCCGGCGATGCTCATGGCCGCCGCGCGCCTCGACCTCGCGTCGGTGTTCGTGTACGCCGGGTCGATCCTGCCCGGGGTGGCCCGCCTGTCCGACGGGTCGGAGCGCGAGGTCACGATCATCGACGCCTTCGAGGCGGTGGGGGCCTGCCTGCGCGGCCTGATGCCGCGGGAGGACGTCGACGCGATCGAGCGGGCGATCTGCCCGGGTGAGGGTGCCTGCGGCGGCATGTACACCGCCAACACCATGGCCTCGGCGGCCGAGGCGCTGGGGATGGCGCTGCCGGGCTCGGCGGCACCCCCGGCGACCGACCGGCGCCGGGACCGGCTCGCGCGGCGGTCCGGGGAGACGGTGGTGCAGATGCTCCGGACCGGGATCACCGCGCGGGACGTCATGACCCGGGAGGCGTTCGAGAACGCCATCGCCGTGGTCATGGCCCTCGGTGGCTCGACCAACGCGGTGCTCCACCTGCTCGCGATCGCGCACGAGGCCGACGTCGACCTGAGCCTGGACGACTTCGCCCGGATCGGTGCGAGGGTCCCGCACCTGGCCGACGTCAAGCCGTTCGGCGCGCACGTCATGACCGACATCGACCGCATCGGCGGCATCCCGGTCGTGATGAAGGCCCTGCTCGACGCCGGCCTGCTCCACGGTGACGCGCTCACCGTGACCGGCCGGACGGTGACCGAGAACCTCGCCGAGCTGGACCCGCCCGAGCTCGACGGCACGGTGCTGCGCCGGCTGTCCGAGCCGATCCACGCCACCGGTGGGGTGACGATCCTGCACGGCACGCTGGCACCCGAGGGCGCGGTGGTGAAGTCCGCCGGCTTCGACTCCACGGTGTTCCGCGGCACCGCCCGCGTCTTCGACGGCGAACGGGCCGCGATGGACGGGCTGGCCGACGGCACGATCGGCGCCGGCGACGTGGTGGTCATCCGGTACGAGGGGCCCAAGGGCGGCCCGGGGATGCGGGAGATGCTCGCCATCACCGGCGCGATCAAGGGCGCCGGCCTCGGCAAGGACGTCCTGCTCATCACCGACGGCCGGTTCTCCGGCGGCACCACGGGGCTGTGCGTCGGGCACATCGCCCCGGAGGCCACCGAGGGCGGCCCGATCGCCCTGGTCCGGGACGGCGACCAGATCGAACTCGACGTCGCCTCCGGCCGGCTGGACGTGCTCGTCGACCCTGCCGAGCTGGACCGCCGGCGCCGGGCGTGGACCCCGCCGCCGCCGCCCGAGCGGGCCCGTCGCGGCGTCCTGGCCAAGTACGCCCGCCTGGTCGGCTCGGCCTCCCAGGGGGCCGTCACCCACTGAGGCTCCTGCGGACGCCGCGGGTCGCCGTGGTCCCCACCGGGCCGCGGCGACCCGTCGTCCCCCGGGCGGGCCCCGGCGACGGTGGGACGGGCGGGTGGTGCCGGACCGGGGTGGGGGATGACAGGATCTGCGCATGCACGGCCCGTACCCCGTCCTCGACGCCCTGCTCGCCGACCCCGGTCGGGGAGTCTGGGCGGTGCTGCTGCGGGAGGGGCAGGGTGAGGCCGAGGTGCTCGTCGGCGACGTGCACGACATCGACATCCTCGCCGAGATCCCCGAGCCTGAGCAGGACCTCCCGGTCCTGACCCTGGTGCCGTTCCGGCAGGTCACCGAGCGCGGCTTCGAGGCCCACGACGACGGGACGCCGCTGCGCGTGCTCCGCGCCACGGCATACGAGCGGGTCCCGCTCGACCACCTGGTCGGCCGGTTGCCGCGGGAGCGGGTGGAGGTGACCGACGAGCGGTTCAGCGTCTCCGACGAGGACTACGCCGCCATCGTCGGCAGGGTCATCGAGGACGAGATCGGCAACGGCGAGGGAGCCAACTTCGTCATCCGCCGCGACATCCTCGCCCGGACCCGGACCGACCCCGCCGTGGCGGCACTGACCTGGCTGCGCACCCTGCTCACCGACGAGACCGGCGCCTACTGGACCTTCGCGGTGCACACCCCGGGGCACACCCTCGTCGGCGCCACGCCCGAGCGGCACGTCAGCGTCCAGGACGGGCGGGTCCGGATGAACCCCATCTCCGGCACCTTCCGGCACCCGGCCGACCCCGCCGGGCTGGAGCCGGCGTTCCGTCGCTTCGTCGACGACACCAAGGAGACCGAGGAGCTCTTCATGGTCGTCGACGAGGAGATGAAGATGATGTCGCGCATCTGCACCGACGGTGGCCGGATCATCGGTCCGCTGCTCAAGCAGATGGCGCACCTGACGCACACCGAGTACCTCCTCGACGGGCGCTCCGAGGCCGACCCGCGCGACGTGCTCCGGCTGACGATGTTCGCCCCGACGGTGACCGGCTCGCCGATGGAGAACGCCTGCTCGGTCATCACCCGCTACGAACCGGAGGGGCGGCGCTACTACGCCGGCGTCCTCGCGCTGCTCGACCGGGACGAGACCGGGGAGGAACGTCTCGACGCCCCGATCCTCATCCGCACCGCACACCTCGACGACCAGGGCACCATCCGGGTCAGCGCCGGCGCGACCCTCGTGCGGCACTCCGACCCCGCCTCGGAGGTGGAGGAGACGTCCGCCAAGGCCCGCGGGGTGCTCGCCGCCCTCGGGCTGCGGCCGCGGCGCACGCCGCTGGCCACCGGTCCGCTGGCCGAGCTGCCGGGGGTCGCGGAGGCGCTCGCGGCCCGCAACGAGTCGCTCTCGGCGTTCTGGCTGTCACCCCAGGAGCCCCGCCCCGACCCGCTGCTCACCGGGCGCTCCGTCCTCATCGTCGACGCCGAGGACGACTGGACCCGGATGCTCGCGCACATGGTCCGCCACGTCGGGATGCGGGCCCGGGTGCGCCGCTGGGAGTCGGTCACCCCGGCGGACGTGCTCCACGACGACCTGCTGCTGCTCGGCCCCGGGCCGGGCGACCCCACCGACCTCACCGACCCCCGGATCGCCCGGCTGCGCGAGCTGCTCGACGCCCGGGTCGGCGCCCGCCTGCCGCTGCTCGCGGTGTGCCTCAGCCACCAGGTGCTCGCCGCCGCGGCGGGCCTGGAGATCGTCAAGCTGCCGCGGCCCCACCAGGGCGTGCAGCTCCGGGTCGACCTGTGGGGCCAGCCCGCCCGGATCGGCTTCTACAACACCTTCGTGGCCCGGCCCGGCCCGGCCGTGCTCCGCGTCGGCGACGAGGAGGTGCGGCTGGAGCTGGCGGCCCACACCGGTCACGACGGGGTGGTGGCGATGCGCGGCCCCGGGATCGCCTCGCTCCAGGGCCACGCCGAGTCGGTGCTGTCCAAGGACGGGCTGCGCACCCTGCACGGCCTGCTGCTCCACGCGCTCCGGGGCCGGCCGTGACCGTCACCGCCGAGCGGCCGCTGGCCGCCACCCGGGTGGTCACCCTCGCCGTCAACCTGCCCGGTCCGCTCGTCGCCCGGCGCCTCGCCGCCCTCGGCGCCCGGGTCACCAAGGTCGAGCCGCCGGACGGCGACCCCATGGCCCGCTACGTCCCGTCCCTGTACGACGCGTTGGTCGTCGGGCAGGAGGTCCGCACCGTCGACCTGCGGTCGGCGCCAGGACGGGAGGAGCTCGCCGGGCTCCTTGACGACGCGGACCTGCTCCTGACCTCGAGCCGGCCCGGCGCGCTGGCCCGGCTCGGCCTGTCCTGGCCGGAGCTGTCCGACCGGTGGCCCCGGCTGAGCCGGGTGGCGATCCTCGGGGAGACCGGGGAGGGGGCCGAGCGCCCGGGCCACGACCTCACCTACCAGGCGCACGCGGGGACCCTGCCGGAGAGCGGGCTGCCCACCGTGCTGCTCGCCGACCAGGCAGGCGCGGAACGGGCCTTCGGCGAGTGCCTGCTGGCGCTGCGCGTCGCGGAGGCGACGGGGCGGGGCGACCACCGCGAGGTGGGCCTGGCCGACGTCGCGGCGGACCTCGCGGAGCCCCTCCGCCACGGCCTCACCGCACCGGGCGGCCTGCTCGGGGGCGGGCTACCGGCATACGGGATCTATGCGGCGCGCGAGGGCCGGGTGGCCGTCGCCGCGCTGGAGCCGCACTTCTCCCAGCGGCTGCACCGGCTCCTCGGGACCGACGGGTCGGCCGCCGACCTGGCCCGACGGTTCCGGGAGCGGACCGCGGCGGAGTGGGAGGCGTGGGCGGCGGAGCACGACCTCCCGATCGCCGCGCTGCATGGTTTTGAGGACCCACGCAAGAAAATGAGAGATCTCTCATCTAATTCTCACGCTCAATTCACAGACGGTCAGTAGCGTCAACGTCGAGCCCCAGAAAGGGGCGGCGTTCCGGTCGCGCTCTCCCCCCTCGCGGCGGTCGGGACGGACATCACGGTGAGCGGTGTGGAGGAGAAGGTCACAGAGCATCCCCACAGGCAGGGCCCAGGGACCCGGATCCCCTCCGTTGCCGACAGGCAGCGTCCGGGTGGCCCGCAACCGACCACCGAAACGAGCCCCAGGACCTCGTCCTGGGGCTCGTTCGTTGTCGCGATGGGGTGATCAGGGGCTTCGTGCCGTAGAGTGGGTGCAGCAGTCCGGTCCGTCTTGCCCCGGCTGCAGGCGATGTGATCACCGATGTCATGAGTCGCGCGGCCCCCGCAGGGGAGTGACAGGCGCGCAGGGCGGGACACCTACCGTCCGCACCATCGGAGCTTCTCACTTGTCCCACGACACCTTCGCGCGCCTCGGCGTGCCCACCGCCCTGTGCACCGTGCTCGCCGAGCGCGGCATCACCACCCCGACGCCGATCCAGGCCGCCACCCTGCCCGACAGCCTCGCCGGCCGTGACGTGCTCGGCCGCGGCCGCACCGGGTCCGGCAAGACCTACGCCTTCCTCCTGCCACTGGTGACCCGGCTGGTCGCCTCCGGCACCCGGCGGCGCCCCGGCAGGCCGCGCGCCCTCGTGCTCGCGCCGACCCGCGAGCTCGTCGGTCAGATCGAGTCGTCGCTGGCGCCCCTGGCGCAGGCGACCGGCCTGCGCACCATGACCGTCTTCGGCGGCGTCGGCCAGAACCCGCAGGTCCGCGCCCTGGCGGCCGGCGTCGACGTCGTCGTCGCCTGCCCGGGCCGGCTGGAGGACCTCATCGGCCAGGGGCACGTGTCCCTGGATGCCGTCGAGATCACCGTGCTCGACGAGGCCGACCACATGGCCGACCTCGGATTCCTGCCGGTGGTCAAGCGTCTCCTGGACCGCACGCCGCGGGACGGGCAGCGGATGCTGTTCTCCGCGACGCTGGACGCCGCGGTCGGCGTGCTCGTCACGCGCTACCTGCAGCAGCCGGTCACCCACGAGGCCGACTCGGCGCAGTCGCCGGTCTCGACGATGGCGCACCACGTGCTCCACGTCCGCGCCGACACCCACCTCCCGGTCCTTGTCGACCTCACCTCGGCTCCCGGCCGGACGGTCGTCTTCACCCGGACGAAGCACCGCGCCAAGCGCCTGGCCAGGCAGCTCAACGCGGCCGGGGTCCCCGCGGTCGAGCTGCACGGCAACCTCAGCCAGAACGCCCGCACCCGCACCATGGACGCCTTCCACAGCGGGGCCGCCCGGACCCTGGTCGCCACCGACATCGCCGCCCGCGGCATCCACGTCGACGACATCGCGCTGGTCATCCACGCCGACCCGCCGGTCGAGCACAAGGCGTACCTGCACCGCAGCGGCCGCACCGCCCGCGCCGGCGCCTCCGGCACGGTCGTCACACTGATGACCGACGAGCAGGTCCGCGACGTCCGCGACCTCACCCGCAAGGCCGGGATCAGCCCCACGACCACCAAGGTCGACCCGCGGCACCCGCTGCTGCAGGAGCTCGCTCCCGGCGACCGTGCGCTCACCGGCCCGTATGTCGTCACGCCCCCGGTCGGCTCGTCCGCCGGTGGCGGGTCCCAGGGCCGGGGCCGCGGTCCCGGTGGCCAGCGGAGCGGCCGACCCGCCGCCGCGGGCCGCTCGAACGGGGCGGGTCGGTCCGGCGGCGCTGCGGCGTTCTCGGCCGGCTCGAGCGTGGGCCGCCGCGGCCGCTGAGCCGCTCGCACCACCCTCGTTCAGCACCGTTCTCGGCAGCACCGTCTTCGTTCAGCACCGTTCTCGGCGCGCCACCCTTTCCGGGTGGCGCGCCGAAGCTCTTCCCGAGCCCGGCCGCCGGGGCTTTGTTGCGGTGTGACCGCCAGAGCGGTCAGAACGTCGCAGTGACATGTCGCTGTGAGGGGTTTGGGCGGGTCCCTGTCGCTGTGAGGGGTTCGGGCGGTACCTGTCGCTGTGAGGGGTTCGGCGGCGGGTGCGCCACCGTCTGGCCTTGGCCGCTCACCACCGGGTGGGTGTCGAGCCTTGCTGGGTGTCGACGGCTGGAGCCGCCGGAGCGCAGCAACGACACGTCGCATTGCTGCACCCGGACGGCTGGGAGGGGTGGGGTCTGGTCAGGGCCCCGGACGGTGGGGCCTCGGGGGGTGCAGCTCAGGTGAAGAGGCAGAACGGGTGCCCCGCGGGGTCGAGCATGACCCGCACCGTGTCCTGCGGCTGGGCGTCCGCCAGCCGGGCCCCGCACTGCTCGGCCCACGCGACCGCCTCGTCGAGGTCACCCTGCACCCAGATGTCCAGGTGCTGCGTGGCGTTCTGCCGGCCGGGCTCGGCGGGCCAGACGGGTCTGTCGAAGGAGCGCTCGTACTCGAAGTTCAGCGTGGGCCCGTCCGGCGCTTTGAGCTGCGCCCACCCGGCCTCGGGAGGCTCGCCCTCGCGTGGGGGCTCGGACACCCGCACCTCGGTCCCGAGCAGCCGCGCGTAGAAGTCCGCCAGCGCACGGGGGTCGGGCGCCCCGATCGTCACCGAGGTCACTGTCAGCGTCGTCTCCATGTCGCCTCCTCCACCTGACGCCCACGCTACGCGCGGCTGGACCGCGGTGCGGACGGGCCGCGCGTCGGGTGCGCTCGGCCCGTCGGGTGCGCTCCGCCCGCCGGTGTGCGCACCGCCCCGAGACCGCGCACCGCCCGGAGCGGGCGTCCTTGACCACGCGGCGGACCCGGCGGGAGGCTGGCCGGCGGAGGTGTCAATGCTTCGAGGCCAGCACGTCATCCTGCGCCCGGTCCGCGAGAGCGACCTGGACCGCCTCTGGGAGGCGCACGTCGACATCGCCAACCGCGGCCGGTTCTTCCCGCTGGGGGTGAAGTCCGAGACCCGCTTCCGGCGCGAGTTCGCCGAGCACGGCTTCTGGCAGAAGGACGAGGGCATGCTCCTCGTGACCACACCGGACGGCACGGTCGCCGGGCACATCGAGTTCTTCCGTCCGGTGTCCTACTGGGACGCCTGGGAGCTGTCCTACCAGCTCTAGGACCAGGCGTTCGGCGGGCGCGGCTACACCACCGAGGCGGTGCAGCTGCTCGTCGATTACCTCTTCGGCGCCAAGAAGGAGCACCGCATCCAGCTGGTCATCGTCCCGGACAACGCCGCCTCCCGGCGGGTCGCCGAGAAGTGCGGCTTCGTCCTCGAGGGCACCGCGCGGGGCGCCTTCTACAACGACGGCCGGAACCACGACGTGCTGCTCTACTCGCTGCTGCGGACCGACCCGCGACCCTGGCACGGCGCCGGGTGAGCCGAGCGGGCGTCATACAGAAGGAGCCGCGGACCGGCGGTCCGCGGCTCTCCGCTGTGGCCAGGGGCGGGGTCGAACCGCCGACCTTCCGATTTTCAGTCGGACGCTCGTACCAACTGAGCTACCTGGCCCGATCGCGCTGTCAGTAGCGACTGACCTGCGCAAACAAGCGCCGGGGCGATCCGGCGCGGGTTCACTATACCCGACCTGCGAGCTCCGCCCCCACCCGCGCAGGCGGCGCATAGGGTGGGCGCCGTGGGTGAGGTGTTCGCGGGCCGGTACGAGCTGGTCGACCCCCTCGGTGAGGGTGGCGCCGGCGTCGTCTGGCGCGCGTGGGACCACCGGGAGCGCCGCTACGTCGCCGCCAAGGTGCTCCGCCAGGTCGACTCCGCCTCGCTGCTGCGCTTCGTCCGCGAGCAGGCGGTCCGCATCGAGCACCCGCACGTCCTCACCCCGCTGGGCTGGGCGGGCGAGGACGACAAGGTCCTCTTCACGATGCCGATCGTCTCCGGCGGGTCGGTCGCGACGCTCATCGGCGACTTCGGGCCGCTGCCACCGCGGCTCGTCGCCGTCCTGCTCGACCAGACCCTCGCCGCGCTGGAGGGGATCCACGGCCGGGGCATCGTGCACCGCGACGTGAAACCGGCCAACCTGCTCCTCGAGCCGACCGGCCGCGCCCTGCCGCACCTGTGGCTCAGCGACTTCGGTGTCGCGGCCCCCCTCGACGCGCCGCGGCTCACCCACGGCCCCGTGGCGCTCGGCACCGAGGGGTACCTCGCCCCGGAGAGCCGGCTCGCCGGGTGGGAGCCCGACCCCCGGGCCGACCTGTATGCCGTGGGGATGTGTGCCGTCGAGATGCTCACCGGCGACCGGCCCGGCACCGGAACGGTCACCGCCCCGGCGCTCCCGGACGGGCTGCCCGCGGGGCTCGGGGACGTGGTGCGGAGGCTGACGGAGTTCGACCCGGCACAGCGCCCTGCCACCGCGGCCGGGGCGCGGGCCGCCCTCACCGCCACGGGTCTCCTCGACGAGACGACGGCCGAGCGGGTACTCGGCGAGGTGGAGGTGTTCGACCAGCTGCCGCCGCTCCCTGCCGGGTGGGGACCGGAGGGACCGCGGGAGCCGGTCGCGGCCGAGATGGGAGCGGTCCCCTCCGCCGGGTCGGTGGCGCCCACCTCGGTGACCGCAGGCGAGACCCCGTCCGGCGAGCCGGTGGCCGAGACGCCGCAGCCCCCGGCGGGGACCCGCCGAGGGCTGGGACTGGCGACCGCGCTGCTGGTGGCCGGTGCGCTGGTGCTCGCGCTGACCGCCTACCTCGTCTGGGGCTGACCGTCAGCTGCGCAGCGACCGGGTGAGGACCACGACCCCGGCCCCCAGGAGGGCGAGACCGACGGCCGCCAGGGCGGCCAGCAAGCCGGTCGAGATGTCCTGGTCGGTGTCGGCGGCGGGGGCCGCAGCAGGCTCCTCGGACGTGGCGGCGCTGTCGTCGGCCGGCTGGCTCGGCGGTGCGGTCGTCGCCGTCGCGGTGTCGTCGGCGGGGCCGTCCTCCGGCTGGTCCGTCGCCGCCAGGTACTCCGGGACACCGGAGACCTCGCCGACCAGCGCGGTGGTGACGGTGAACGGGATCGAGGGACGCACCTCGCTGTTCGAGGTCAGGCTCACCGCCACCCAGTAGTCGCCGGCCAGCGAGGCCTCCTGCTCGTTGCCCGAGGTGCGGTTGCTCCAACGCACCTCCGGCGTCGTGGCCCCGGCACGGGTCTCCCGCCCGGCCTGGACCACCGCGCGGCGGTTGAGGTCACCCGTGTCCGCGAGCACCTGGTGCGCCTCGCCCCTGGTGGGGCCGATGATGAGCACCTCCACGCTGTCGCTGGCGGGACCGGTCGTCTCCGCGAAGACGCCGCTGGGCTGGGGGAACTCGACGAGGGCCTGCAGCCGCTGGCCGTAGTCGACCGGCACCCGGAAGAACACGATCTCGCCGCGGGTCAGCTCCGAGGCGTAGGTCCGGCCGGGCTCGATCTCGGGGGCATCGTTCAGCGAGGTGCCGGCGACGACCTCGCCGACCGCTTCAGCGGAGGTCATGTCCTCCCAGACCGCCCGGGGCGCCTTCTCCGGCAGGTCCGTCAGGTTGCCGACCGGGGGCTCCTCGGAGACGACCATCTCGAACGGGCTGTCCAGGAGGTCCTCACCGCCGCCGGCGATCTCCACCCGGAGTACCAGCTCCTCGTCCTCCTCGCACGGTCCGCCGTCGCCGTAACGACCCGAGCTGACCGCTGCCGTGCCGAACGCGTTGCCCTGGCCGATCGTCCACGGCTGCCCGGCGATGGTGCCGCAGGTCCGCCCATCGAGCGTGTCGAGCCAGATCCGGAAGCTGCCGTTGCTCTGCCCCTCGGCGCGCATCGTCACCCCGACGTGGACGGTGGAGCCGGGGAGCGTCCTGGGGATGCGGTAGTGCTTGCCGGCGTTGATGTCGGAGGGCAGCCGGTCGGTGTACTGGCCTGCGGCCAGCACCGGCGCGTCCGAGGCCGAGAGGGTGCCCTCGACCGGTTCGCCGCTGATCGTGAACGGCCGGAAGGCCCGGGTGGAGACCCGCGTCAGCGCGCCGGTCAGTGACTCGGTGTCGTCCGCGTCGAGGTAGAGGCCGTTGCCGGCCTCGGCGATGCACTGCAGCTGTCGGCGCGCCTCGCTGTCGACGTCCAGCCCGACGACGTGGACCGCGACGTCGATGCCGCCGTCGGTGAGGTCCTCGGCCACCTCGCAGGGGTCCGGGTCGCAGGTGGACAGTCCGTCGGAGACCAGCAGGATCGAGCGCGGTCCCTCGGACCCCAGGTCCCGGCCGGCCTCCCGGAGGGCGTGGCCGATGGGCGTCTCGCCGCCGAACGGCCGGTAGTCCTCGACCGCCGCCGAGAGGGCCCCGGTGTTGCCCGTGCCGATCGGGACGACCAGCTCGGAGTCCGAGCAGGCCGCCGCGGTGCCCGACCCACTGACCGTGGAGGCGAACAGCCGCAGGCCCACGGCCTGGTCGGCCGACAGTCCGGAGACCACCGCGTCGAGGGCGTCCCGGGCCGACTCGATCTTGGGCCGGCCGGCCCCGTCCGGGTCCCCCATCGACCCGGAGGCGTCGAGGACGAGGAGCAGCTTGCCGTCGGCGTCGCCCGTCTGCGCGGGGACGGGCGTGGTCGCCGGCCCGGCCAGCGACGGGCCGGCCAGCAGGGCGGTGGTGGCGGTGGCGGCCAGCAGGGCGGTGACGCCGCGCCGGGTGGTGGTCCTGAGCATGTCGGTCCCCTGTGTCTCGGTGCGTTTGCGATAGCGAAGGTATGCCGTTGCAATCGCAAATGTCAACCGGACGGCGACACCCCACCAACCGCGCCTACTGTAACGTCGGCGAGCACACGCCAGCGACGCGAGCCGTTCTCAGACGTCCGCTGCCGCAAACGCGAGTACGGGAGGTACACGGGTGACGGACCCGGTCGAGCGCAACCGGCAGGCCCAGCGCGAGGCCTACGGTGAGCCGCTGGCCGACGTCTTCCGGCGCCTCATGCAGACCTTCGAGCTGTCCCAGGCCGCCCTCGCCCGGGTGCTGGGGATCTCGCCCCCGATGCTGTCCCAGCTCATCAGCGCCCAGCGGGTCAAGATCGGCAACCCTGCCGTGCTGCACCGGGTGCGCGCCCTGGAGGAGCTGGCCGTCCAGGTGCGCGAGGGCCGGGTGCCCGAGGACGAGGTCGCCGCGGCCCTCGACGGGATCCGGGCCTCGACGGGGCAGTGGACCCGCACCGACGCCCACCCCGCCGCTGCGGACGACCGTGCCGTGGTCGAGGCGGTCCACGGGCTGCTCCGGGCGGTGGCCTCGGGGCAGGAGCTCCACGCCGCTGCCGAGCTGCTCCAGGAGGAGCACCCGGAGCTGGCCGAGCTCCTGCGGGTGTACGGGCTGGGGCCGACGTCGGCCGCGCTGGACCACTTCGCGCGGCACCGCCGGCTCTTCTGACGCGGCTCCTCCGGACTTGACCCCGGGCAAGGCGAAGGGGCCGCCGTCCCGGTGGACGACGACCCCTTCCGCTGGCGACCCCGACGGGACTCGAACCCGCGACCTCCGCCGTGACAGGGCGGCGCGCTAACCAACTGCGCCACGGGGCCATGGTGGCCGTGCGTGTATCCCCAACGGGATTCGAACCCGTGTTACCGCCGTGAAAGGGCGGGGTCCTAGGCCGCTAGACGATGGGGACCCGTCCGGGACGGCCCCCCGCGCCCCAAGCGCAGCTCGGATCCGTCGAGGACAGTGCGAAAGCATACGTGAGGGGGTCACCAAACTCCAAAGCGAGCTCACCGTCCCGGGTTGGCCCAGGTCAGGAGCTTCTCCAGGGGCCAGGTGTTGACGATCCGCTCCGGCGGAACGCCCACCCGCACCGCCCGCTCGCAGCCGTAGTCGAGGAAGTCCAGCTGCCCCGGCGCGTGCGCGTCGGTGTCGAGCGCGAACAGGCACCCGGTCTCCACCGCGAGCGCCAGGAGGTCGTCGGGCGGGTCGCTGCGCTCGGGCCGGGAGTTGATCTCCACCGCCGTGCCGCTCTCCACGCACGCCTCGAAGACCGCGCGGGCGTCGAAGGTGCTCTGCGGGCGGGTGCCGCGGCCCCCGGTGACGAGCCGGCCGGTGCAGTGCCCGAGGACGTTCGTATGACGGTGGCGCACCGCGGCGATCATCCGCCGGGTCATCGCGGCCGACTCCATCCGCAGCTTGGAGTGCACCGAGGCCACCCGGACGTCGAGCTTGTCGAGCAGCTCCGGGGCCTGGTCGAGGGTGCCGTCGTCGAGGATGTCGACCTCGATGCCCTTGAGCAGCCGGAACCGGTCGCCCAGCTGGGTGTTGAGGGCGTCGACGACCCCGATCTGCTTGCGCAGCCGATCGGGGGACAGGCCGTTGGCGACGGTGAGCCGGGGAGAGTGGTCGGTGAGCGCGAGGTACTCGTGCCCGAGCTCCATCGCGCTGGCGACCATCTCCTGGATCGGCGAGCCGCCGTCGGACCAGTCGGAGTGGCTGTGCAGGTCGCCGCGGAGCAGCGCGCGCAGCTCCTCACCCCCCTCGGCCAGCGGGCCGGCGGCGGAGGCCTCCAGCTCGGCGAGCTTGTCCGGCACCCGGCCGGCCACGGCCTGCTCGATCACCGCCGCGGTCGAGGGGCCGATGCCGGGCAGCTCCCTGAGGGTCCCGGCGCGCACCCGCTCGTGCACCTCCGCCTCCGGGATGCGGAGCAGGGTGGCCGCCGCCTCCCGGTAGGCCCGCACCCGGTAGGTCGACTCCCGGGTGCGCTCGAGCAGGAAGGCGATGCGCCGCAGCGCGTCGACCGGCTCGATGCTCACGGCCACGAACCTACGGCACCGGCGCACGTCATACGGTATGGGCATGAGCCAGCCCTCGCTGCGGGTGGCCCGGTTCGCCGAGCTCACCCCCGCCCAGCTCTACGGCCTGCTGAGGCTGCGGGTGGACGTGTTCGTCGTGGAGCAGGAGTGCCCCTACCCCGAGCTCGACGGGCGGGACACCGAGCCGACCACCGAGCACCTGTGGATCGAGGTCGACGGGGAGCCGGTGGCCACCGTGCGGGTGCTCGAGGGCGACGGGCACGCGGTCATCGGCCGGGTCGCCACGGCCCGGGAGCACCGGGGCCACGGGTACGCCGCGCAGCTGCTGGAGGAGGCGATCCGGCGGATCGGCGACCGCGAGATCCGGATCGGCGCGCAGGCCTACCTGGAGCGGTGGTACGAGCGGTTCGGCTTCGTCCGGTCCGGCCCGGACTACCTGGAGGACGGCATTCCGCACCTGCCGATGGTCCGGCCCGCACCGGCGACGGCCTGAGGTCGTCAAGCCTCTTGTCCAACTGGCCGGAAGGGCCCTACTGTCGGCCCACCGTGTCCTGAGGGAGAGGGGTGGCGATGGTCGCCGACATTGGCCCGAAGAGCTGCGACGCCAGCGGGATGATCGAGGTGCACCGCATGTTCCGGGCCGGCTTCGGCGAGGGCCGGACCTCGTCGCCGCGGTGCGCGACGGCGACGCCGCGCACGCGGATCCCGCTGCAGCAGGCCTACGCCGAGAGCTGGTCCCCGGGGAAGTTCGAGTGGGTGGACTCTGGCCACGACATCCACGTCGAGAAGCCGGAGGCGGTCGCCGACGCCGTGCGCTGGGTCGTGGAGCACCGCTCCGGCTGAGGCAGAGGGTCTGCCGCCCCACGCTCAGGGCTCGGTGGCCACCGGCGTCGCGGGCGGCGCTGCGCGCTCCTGGGCCCGGCGCAGGACGCGGGCCCCGGCCAGGGAGGTCGCCGCGGCCAGCACGGTGGCCAGGATCGTCACCCCGTAGGCCGGGGCGTGGCCACCCCAGTCGGCCAGCCGCCCGGCGACGCTCGAGCCGAGCGCGTAGCCCAGTCCGGTGACCGCGGCCAGCACGGTCATCGCCGCGCCCAGGTGGCGGACGGGGGTGACCCGCTCGGCGACGGTGAACGTCGTGATCATCGACGGGGCGATCGCGACCCCGAGGACCAGAAGCACCACGGCCAGCAGGCCCAGCCCGTCGACCGCCAGCAGCGGCAGGGCGAGGACCACCATGACCGCGGTGAAGACGCGCAGCCGGTTCTCGTAGGCGAAGGTGTCCGGCACCGCGACGACGGCCAGCCCGGCGGCGACGCTGCCCACGCCGAGGAGGCCGTGCATCAGCCCGGTGAGACCGGGCTCGCCGGCGGCGGTCGCCAGCACCGAGGTGCCGGTCTGGACCGAGCCGAAGACCATCCCGATGCTCAGCTGCACGGCGGCCAGCACGAGCAGCGCCGCCGAGACCAGGCGGCCCTCGCCCGACCGGTGCGCCCGGCGCGCCGCACCGACCAGCCGCGCGGTCGGGTGGGCGGCGAACCAGGTGCCGAATGCCGCGAGCAGGAGCGCTGCGGTGACGATCGCGGCGGCCGGGTTCAGGATCGCGCCGACCGCGCCGACCAGGGCGGGGCCGAGGACGAACGAGGCCTCGTCGGCCGCACCCTCGTAGGAGAACGCGGCGTCGACGACGACGCGGTCCTCGGCGCCGGCGCGGCGGCTGATCGGCCGCCAGCGGACCCGGGCCATGGTGCCGACCTGCGGGACGAACAGCCCGGCGCCCGCGGCGACCGCCGCCAGCGGCCACCAGGGCGCACCCGCGACGTGGCCCTGCGCGAGCAGGACGAGCGCGAGCAGGCCGGCGGAGCCGACCGCGGACTGGACGAGGAGGACGGGACGCTGGCCGATGCGGTCGGTCAGCGTGCCGGCCAGGGGTGCTCCCAGCGCGTTGGCCACGGCGAACGCGCCCGCGCTGGCGCCGCCCGCGGCATACGAGCCGGTGGCGCCGGTGACGAGGAGGAGGGTGCCGAGCTGGGACATCGCCAGCGGCAGCCGCCCGAGGAAGGCGACGAGGACGTACAGGGGGCCGGTCAGCGCGAAGAGGCGCCGGTAGGTCGAGACGGGTGACACGGGATCTGCTCCAGGGGTCGTGCGGTGCGCACCGTCCCCACCGCACGGTGCGCGAATCCCTTGAGCCGCACCAAGGATACCGCAGGCCGGGAGGGCGGCGGCAGCCAGAGCGGGGCCCCTCCGCCTCCGGCGGGTACGGTGGTCGACCGTGCGACTGCCGGACCAGGGACTGCCCCCCGAGGAGGTGCGCGCCCGCCTGGGCGCCTACGCCGCCGACGACGTCGACTGGCGCGGCGGGCGCAGCTGGTCCCTCGTCTACGACTCGCCGGCCTGGCACACCGCCCTGGTCGAGGAGGCCGCCGCCCGGTTCGCCCACGAGAACGCCCTGTCCCACTCCGCCTTCCCCAGCACCGCGCGCTTCGAGTCCGAGGTCATCGCCATGGTGGCCTCGGTGGTGGCCCCCGGTGCCCCGTCATACGGGGTGTTCACCAGTGGTGGCACCGAGTCGCTCATGGTCGCGGTCAAGGCCTACCGGGACGCGACCGGGCGATCCGAGCTGGTGCTGCCGGTGACCGCGCACCCGGGCTACTGGAAGGCCGCCGCCTACCTCGGTCTCACCACGCGGCTGGTGCCGGTGGGGCCGGACGGGCTGCCCGGCGTCGCCGAGCTGCTCGCTTCGACCGGGCCAGACACCGCCCTGGTCGGGCTGTCCGCCCCCTGCTTCCCGTTCGGTGTCGTCGACCCGGTCGAGGAGGTCGCCGCGGCGTGTGCCGAGCGGGGCATCGGGGTGCACGTGGACGCCGCCATGGGCGGGCTGTTCCTGCCGTTCCTGCCCGCCGCCGGGGGGCCTGCGATCCGGTTCGGCACCGACGTGCCCGGCGTCACCTCGGTGTCGGTCGACCTGCACAAGTACGGCTACGGCGCCAAGGGCGCGTCCGTGGTCCTGTTCGCCGGCCGGGAGCTGCGGCACCACGCCTACTACGTCGCCACCGGCTGGCCCGGGGGCGCGTATGCCGCGTCCGGGGTGGTCGGGACCCGTCCCGTCGGAGCCGCGGCGGCCGCCTGGGCCGCGGTGGCCTCGCTGGGCGCCGCGGGCTACCGGGAGCTGGTGCGGGGCGTCATGGAGACCGCCCGGCGCCTCCAGGACGGGATGACGGCGGCCGGGCTCACGGTCGTCGGCAAGCCCCCCATGGGCGTGTTCGCGGTGACCGCCGAGCACCTCGACGTCATGGCGGTCGCGGGCGGCCTGCAGCGGCGCGGCTGGTGGATCGACACCCAGGACGACCCGCCCGCGCTCCACTTCGTGGTGTTCCCGCGGCACGCCGCGGTGGCGGACCGTTTCCTGGCCGACCTGCGGCAGGCTGTCCGGGAGGCCGGCGACGGCACCACCGCCCCGGCCCAGGCGTCGTACGGGGTCATGGTGCGCGGCGGGAGCCCCACCGAGGAGCTGTTGCGCGAGCACCTGGACCGACGCTTCGACCTGGGGGAGGACCGATGACGACGCTCGAGGCGCGGGTCGCCGACGCCGCCGGCCGGGTGGGGCGGGCCCTGCTCGAGGAGCGCGGCGGGGGCACCCCCACCGACCGGGCCGGGCTGTGGGACCCCGCGCTGTGGACCGTCGGATCGCCCCGGCTGGCCGCCGTGCTGGCCGCCCACGGCGACCGGGCGCTCACCGAGGCGGTCGACCGGGCCGGCCCGGGGGAGCGGGACCGGGCGGCCCTCGCCGCGTCGCTCGCCGGGCCGGTCGAGGTGCTGCTCGCGCTGGGCAGCGACGACCGGGTGATCCCGACCGCCGGGCGCAACTCCTACCTGATGCCGCTGGCCGACCGCGGCCCGGTGCTCCGTGCCTCGTCGTGCACCGCGACCCCACCGGACGGGCCCGCCCTCGCCGTCGCGGGGGAGTGGCGCGACCGGGTGCTCGGGCAGGTCCTGGGCGGGAGCGTGCCCGGTCCGCGCACGTGGCACGCCGAGGTCGCCGGCCCGCTGGTCGAGCGGCTCGGCCTGGAGCCCGGCTGGGCCGACCGGGTGGTGCTGTCCCCGTCCGGCACGGACGTCGAGTCGCTGCTCACCGCCGTCGTCCACGGCGCGCACCGCCGCCCCGTCCTCGTCGTCACCGTGGGCGCGCGGGAGGCCGGCTCCGGCACCGTCCTGGCCGCCGGGATGCGCGCGTTCCGCGGGACCGCCCCGTATGCCGTCGGCCTGGACAGCGGGGACCTGCTGCCCGGCGTCGACCCCGACCACGTGGGCGTCGTGGACGTCGACCTCCGCGACGCGGCGGGTCGGGTCCGTCGGGCCAGCGACGTCGAGGCCGAGGTCGAGGCGCACGTCGAGGACGCCGTCCTCGAGGGCAAGGCCGTCCTGGTCCACGTCATGGCCGGATCCAAGACCGGGCTGGGCTGCCCGGACGTCGGCTGGGTGCACGCCTGGCGGGCCCGCTCCCCGCACCTGAGGTTCGTCGTCGACGCCGCGCAGCTGCGGCTGCCCCGGCGCGACCTCGTCGCCTACCTGCGGGCCGGCGCCGCCGTGCTGCTCACCGGGTCCAAGGCCCTGGGCGCGCCGCCGTTCTGCGGGGCGGTGCTGCTCGACGACGCGCTCGCCGCGGACGCGCAGGTGGTGGCCGACTCGGGCACCGGGCTGCCCGAGGGGCTGACCCGGTCGGTGTCCAGGGCCGACCTGCCACCGGCCCTCGAGGGTCTCGGCACGGGGCTGGAGCCGGTCAACGTCGGGCTCCTGGCCCGTTGGCGGGTGGCGCTCGCGGAGTGGGAGGCGTTCGCCGCCGTCCCGCGGGAGCTGCGCCGCCGGGTGACCCTGGCGCTGCTCACCGGGTGGCGTGACGGCCTGTCCGCGCTGCCCGGCGTCGAGGCGCTCAGCCCCCACCCCGGCGCGGTGCCGACCATCCTGTCGGTGCGCGTGGCCGGCGCGGACGGCGAGTGGCTCGGCAAGGGCGGCCTCGCGGAGGTCTACCAGCGGGTCGTGGAGGCCCCCGGGGTCTACATCGGCCAGCCGGTGGAGACGGTCCTCGGTCGGCAGGGCGTGCTCCGGCTCGCCGTGGGTGCGCCCACGGTCACCCGGCTGGTCGCCGGCGCCGAGGACGACGACAGCCTGGACCGTGCCGTGGTCGAGGTGGTGGGCGTGGCCGTCGACCGGTTCGCCGGCGCCGTGCCCACCCGGGTGCGGTGAGGATCCGCCGGGCCGAGGACGCCGACCTCCCCGCGATCAACGACCTGACAAGGCGGTCCTCGGCCTACGAGGGGGAGTACCACGCCATGGTCGAGGGCATCGAGGTCACCCCCGAGCAGCTGCGTCGCGACCACTGCCACGTCGCCGTCTCGGGCGACCGGCTCCTCGGCTACTACAGCCTCGTCGCCGAGCCTCCGGACCTGGACCTGATGTTCGTCGACGACGCCGCACGGGGACGAGGGGTCGGGCGGCTGCTGTTCGAGCACATGCTGGCGACGGCGCGGGGACTGGGGATCACCGCGGTGCGCATCGTGTCCCACCCGCCGGCGGCGGCGTTCTACGAGCGGATGGGCGCGGTCCGGGTGGGCACCAAGCCCGCCGCGGGCCGGGTCACCTGGGACCGGCCGGCGGGCGGCCGGTCCTGCGGGTCGACACCGGCCTCCGTGGTCGGCCGGGGGACCAGCCGCCCGCCGGCCGGGACCGGTAGCCCCGGAATCCGGGCGCGGCGTCGGTCGTTGTACCGAGCACCATGACCACGCTCGACCACGCCGCCACCGACGGGCTCCGCACCGCCGCTCTCGCCAGGCTGGAGGAGGAGCGGGCGGACCTCCGTGCGCGCCTGGAGCAGCTGACCGAGGACATGGCCGGGTTCTTCGAGTCCTCGCGGGACTCCAACGCCGACGACGAGCACGACCCGGAGGGGCAGACCATCGCGTTCGAGCGCTCCCAGCTGGCGGCCGTGACCGCGCAGACCCGGGAGCACCTCGCCGAGGTGGAGGCCGCCATCGAGCGGGTCCACGCCGGCACCTACGGCATCTGCGAGGTGTGCGACCAGCCGATCAACCCGCTGCGGCTCGAGGCCCGTCCGACCGCGCGGACCTGCGTCGAGCACGCCTCCGCCCGCCGCTGACCCGGCACCCGCCGGGCGTCAGCCGCCGGCGCTGAGCTGCACGAGCAGCACCCCCGCCGCGATCGTGACGATCCCGACGACCATCCGCGGGCCCAACGGGTCACCGAACAGGAACCGCGCGGCCACCGCGGTGAGCGCGACCCCGCAGGCCGTCCACACCCCGTAGGCGAGACCCAGCGGCATCCCCTCGCGCAGCGCCAGCGAGAGCAGGCCGAACGCCACGAGGTACCCGACGCCGACGGGCAGGTACCAGGCGCGCCGACCGGTCGCGGCCACCCGCAGGGATAGGGTGGCCGCGACCTCGACGACGATCGCGACGGCCAGGAACAGCCACCCGCTCACCGGCCACCCCGCGGACCGACCCGGGCGCGTGACCCGCCCTCCACGAGCACGACGCCGACCATGATCAGCGCCAGGCCGACGGCCATGAGCCCGGTGAGCGGCTCGTCATACAGGGCCGCGGAGAGCACTGCGGTGGCGGCCACGCCCACCGCCCCCCAGATGCCGTAGGCCACCCCGACCGGCATGCCGCGCCGCAGCACGGACGCGAGCAGGGCGAACGAGGCGACGTACCCGGCGACGACCACGACGTAGAGCCCCGGCCTGGTCAGTGCGCCCTTGAGCGACAGCGACCCGGTCACCTCGCAGGCGATGGCAGCCAGCAGGAGCAGCCACGTGGTCACGCGGCCGCGCGACGCCGCCCCACGGGCGGTCCCGGGCCCGGTCCTCAGCGGCGCACCCTCGGCTCCGGCAGGGGCGGGCACACCGCCGCGGGGCGCTCCTCCAGCAGCCGGAGGGCCTCCTCGATCGCCCGGTCCAGCTGTGGGTCGTCCTCGGAGAAGAAGTCGGCCGGGGAGTGGACCACCTCGATGTCGGGGTCGACACCGTGGTTCTCCACGGCCCAGCCCTTGCCCTCGAGCCAGGTGGCGTAGCGCGGCTGGGTGATCGCGGTGCCGTCGACCAGGTCGAACCGGCCGTCGATGCCGATCACGCCGCCCCAGGTGCGCACGCCCACGACCGGGCCGACCCCGAGCGCCTGGGCGGCGGCGTTGACGATGTCTCCGTCGGAGCCGGAGTTCTCGTTGGCCACCAGCACGACGGGGCCGCGGGGTGCCTGGTCCGGGTAGGTGCTGGGCTCGGCGTAGTGCCGCCCCACCCCCCAGCCGACGACCTTCGCGGCCAACCGCGCGACCACGAGCTGGCTGGTGTGACCGCCGCGGTTGTAGCGCACGTCGGCGATGAGGCCCTCGGCGCGGACCGCGTGCCGCAGGTCGCGGTGCAGCTGCGCCCAGCCGTAGCTCATCATGTCGGGCACGTGCAGGTAGCCGAGCCGGCCGCCGGTCCGCTCCCGCACGTACTCCCGCCGGGACCGCACCCAGTCCTGGTAGCGGATGACCTCCTCGTCCGCGAGCGGCACGACGACCACCCGTCGGTCGCTCCCGTCGCGGCGCAGCGTCAGCTCGACCGGCTTCTCCGCCGCACCGACGAGTGCCGGACCGGGTCCGTGGGTCGGGTGCACCGGCTTGCCGTCGACCGCCACGACGAGGTCGCCGGGCCGGGCGTCGATGCCGGCCGCGCGCAGCGGCGACCGGGCGTCCGGCTCGCTGGACTCCCCGGGGAGGATCCGCTCGATCCGCCACCCCTCGTCGGTGGGGACGAGGTCGGCGCCGAGGAGGCCGAGACGGCGGGACGGGTCCCCGAGCGGCTCGGCAGGCATGACGTAGGCGTGCGAGGTGTTGAGCTCGCCCACCGTCTCCCAGAGCAGGTCGACGAGGTCGTCGTGGCTGCAGAGCCGGTCGACGAGGGGGCGCCAGCGGGCGGTGACCGCCTCCCAGTCGACGCCGTCCATGTCCTCGCGCCAGAAGTGGTCGCGCATGATGCGGGCGTTCTCGTCGAACATCTGCCGCCACTCGGTGCGCGGGTCGACCTCGTGGCGCAGCCGGGTCAGGTCGACGGTGACCTTCTCGGGGTCGTCGTCCTCCTCGACGCGCCGGCCTGCGGGAAGCACGGTGACGGTGTCCTTGGCGCGGACCACGACACGCTCCCCGTCGCCGGAGACGGCGTAGCCGTCGGCCTTGTCGCAGATGGTGACGACCCGTCGTTGCGGGAAGGACCAGAACTCCAGGCTGTCCGGCGTCGGGTCCCCCTCGACCCCGGCTCGGCGGCTGCCGAGCACGCCGGTGTCACCGGCCTCGTGGATCCACAGCACGCCGTCCTTGGCGGCCCGCAGGTCCCGGTAGTCCCCGGACGGGACCGGGAAGGGCACGACGCGGTCCTCGGCGCCCGCAGCGTCCAGGTCGGGGCAGCGGACCACCTTCGTCGCCTCGTCCTCGTCCTTGTGCTCCTCCGGCTTGCTGATCCGCCAGCCCTCGGCGCTGGGACCGAACGGCGCCGGCTCGGTGGCCGACAGCGGGATCAGCCAGGGGCGGGTGGAGCCGGTGAAGGACAGGGCGAACTCGTGGGTGTCGTAGACGGGGTCGAAGGTGCGGTCGGACAGGAAGACGACGTACCGGCCGTCCCGGGTGAACGCCGGGCTGCGGTCGTGGAACCGCCCGTCGGTGAGCCCGACCGCGGTGCCGTCGCCGTGCAGGTCGCTGATGACGAGGCGGTGCGGCGCGCCCTCGGGGCCGGTCGGCTCCGCCCACATGAGGTAGCGACCGTCCGGGGAGAAGACCGGGTCGACCGCCTCGCCGTGGACCGAGCGGTGGAGGTCCCGCAGGGACCCGTCGGCCACGTCCACGACGCGCACCCACCCGTCGTGGGAGATCGTGGCCAGGCGCTCCCCGGCCGGGTCGGCGGCCAGGTGCAGGACGCGGCCGAGCGCACCGGGTGCCAGGACCCGGGTCTCGCCCTGGCCGGAGATCGGCCGCACCTCGACCTGGTCCTCGCCGGCGGCGTCGCTCACCACGGCGGCGTGGCCGGTCCGGCCCAGGACCACCGGCTCGCGGAACCGGACCCCCGGGTCGGCCGCGACCGCGCGGGCCGGCCCCTGGCGGTGGCTGAGCCAGTAGGCGGTGCCCCGCCACCCGACGAGGCTCGCGTCACCGCCGTGGTCGGGGACGAGGACGTCGAGGTTCTGGGTCGGCTTGAGCTGGAACGGCAGCGGGGTGCTGCCCGGGAGGGTGAACTCGAGCCGCCGCGGGGTGCCCTCCAGGTCGTCGAGCAGCCAGATGTCCCCCCGACTGTGCCAGACCACCCGGTGCCCGTCGGTGCTGGCGTCCCGGACGTAGCCCTCGTCGGGCCCCTGCCGGGTCAGCTGGCGCGGCTCCCCCTCGCCCGGCCGGTCCCAGACCCACAGGTTGGCCTGCTCGTCGGCCCGGTCCGGGAAGGCGGCGGCGCGGTCGGAGACGAACAGCAGCCGGTCGTCGACCCACATCGGGTCGACCAGCGAGGCGGGCTCGTCGGCGAGCAGCCGCTCCCAGCTGCCGTCCCCGGTGGCGTCCATCCACAGGCGCGGGGCGGTGCCGCCGCGGTAGCGCTTCCAGTGCGCCGGGGGGCGGCTGCCCGGCGTGCACAGGACGGTGGCGCCGTCGTCGCGGACGGCGAGCCCCCAGGCGGGGCCGTAGCGCAGGCGCTCGACGCGCCCGTCGAGGTCGACGGCCTTGACCACCAGGTGGCGGAGGTTGGCCTCGCCGGCGTGGGTGGCGGCGAGGATCCGGCCCTGCCGGTCCCACCCCAGGACCAGCGTGTTCTTGGCCCCCCACCAGGTGAGACGTCGCGCGGAGCCCCCGTCCACGCCGATGACCATGACCTCGGGGTGACCGTCCCGGAAGGACACGAACGCCACGTGCTTCCCGTCGGGCGAGAAGCGTGGGGTGCGGACCGGCGCACCGTCGTGCGTCAGCCGCCACCCCCGTCCCCCCTCGACCGGAGCCAGCCAGACGTCGTCGGAGGCGACGAAGGTCACCAGGTCGCCGTGCAGGTGCGGATAACGCAGGTAGCTCTGGTTCACGAGCCCAACGTAACCGGCGGCCCTGCCCCACGGCCCCCGGATATCCCCCAGATATCCCCGGAATGTCAAACACCCCCACGGCGGGCACGGGCCGGTCCGGGCCCCGGGAGCCGGTGGGTCCGATCCGGCCCGGGACGGGCGTGACGGTCGTGGAACGCGTACGAGGGGGGCTGTCGCGGGGCTCTCCGTCCGACACCGTGGTGGGCCGGCGACCGGATGTCGGCCCCCGAGGAAGAGGAGGAGAGCACATGACCACCCGCACCGGACGCCCGCGCCGTCTCGCCGGGGTCGTCGCCGCCGCCGGACTCGCCACCGGGGCTGTGGCCACGGCCGGCGCCCCGGCGACCGCCTACGACCCGGACCCCGAGGTCACGAAGACCTTCAGGTACACCGACGAGTGCCCGTGCTACCTCGCCGACCCGGTCGACGGCACGTCCTTCAAGCGCGACGTCGGCGGCATGGCCCGCAAGATCGAGCTGCGGAGGGGCTCGACCTACCTGGGCAAGGTGGAGTTCCACCCCCTCGGGGAGAAGGTCTGGGTCTACGACACCCGGAACGACGGGGACACCTTCTACGTGTGGGTCTACGGGTACGACACGGACGGTGTCCTCAGGACCTGGGACGTCTTCATCCCCCCGTCGACGTCCAACCCGGTTGACGTCACGGTCGGCGACATGGACATCCCGGAGGGCGGCAGGGTCGAGATCTCGGTCTACGACGACATCGACCAGAAGGACCTCATCGTGGCGACCAACGCGAAGGCCTAGACCTGCACCTCCTGCTCGCCAGGGCGGTCAGAGACCGAGGACCGCCTTGGCGATGAGGAAGTACACGACCAGCCCGGCCGTGTCGACGAACGTCGTGACGAACGGGTTGGAGAACACTGCCGGGTCGGCGCCGAGCCGCTTCCCCACGAGCGGCATCACCCCGCCGACCGCGGCCGCGAGGGTGCAGATGCACACCAGGGTGAGGCCGATGACGGTGCCGAGGCGCACGTCATACACCAGCGAGGTGAGGAGGAAGCCCAGGCCACCGAGAATGAGCCCCAGGCTCAGGCCCACCTGCACCTCCCGGCCCAGGACCCTGGCGACGTCGCGGGACCGCACGTCCGACAGCGCCAGCGCCCGGGTGACCGTGGTCGCGGCCTGGTTGCCCGTGTTGCCGCCCGTGCCGATGAGCAGCGGGATGAACAGGGTCAGCACGACCAGCTGCTCCAGCGTCCGCTCGAACGCCTCGAGCACCTGCACGGTGAACGTGGCGCCCAGGGCGAGCACCAGCAGCCACACCACCCGGGACCGGACGACGGATCGGACCGGGGTGGACAGGTAGGGCCGCCGCAGCGGCTCGGAGCCGCTGAGCCGCGCCTGGTCCTCCGACTCGGCCCACTTGAGGATGCCGAGCGCGTCGTCGACGGTGAGGATGCCGACGAGACGCTCCTCGGCGTCGACGACGGGCAGGGTGAGCAGCCGGCGGTCCGCGCAGCGCCGGGCGGCCTCCTCGGCGGGCGTGCTGGCGGGCACCGAGTCGGCCGGCCGCATCAGCTCGGCGATCCGGGTGCCCGGGTCGGCGCCGAGCAGGTCGCGCAGGCTGACCACCCCGAGCAGCTTCCGGCTGTCGTCGGTCACCGGGAGCGTGTACACGGTCTCGGCGTCGTGCAGCCGCGACCGCACCCGCTCCAGGCCCTCGGCGGCGGTCATCTCCGGGCGGGTGCCGACGAACTCCGGGCTCATGTGCCGCCCGATCGACCCCTGCGGGTAGCCCAGCACCTCGGCGGTGAGGTCGCGCTCGGCGACCGGCAGGCCCTGGAGCAGCCGCGTCGCGACGCCGGCCGGCAGCTCGTCGAGCAGGCCGACCCGGTCGTCCGGGTCCAGGGCCGCGAAGACCGACGCGACCTCCTCGTCCTTGAGCCCCTTGACGAGGTCGGCCTCCAGCGACGGCGGCAGCCCCTCGAAGACCACCAGCGCGCGGCCCTTGGGCAGCAGCCGGTAGACGAGGGCGCGGTCCTTCTCGCCCATCCGCTCGAGCAGGATGATGACCTCCGGGTCGGACAGGTCCTCGAGGGCCGCCGTGATCGTCGGCAGGTCCCGGTCGGCGACCGCCTGCTCGATGACCTGGATGGCCTGTTCCTGGGTCGTGTCGGTCATCGGTGCACCTTACGGTCGGTCAGGTCCCTGGCTCGTGCTTCTGGGTGCGCAGCCCCCGGCACAGCCCGAGCAGGCCCAGGTTGACGAGCACCGGGAGGTAGCCGAGGAACTGCGCGTCGAGCAGCTGGAAGAACTGCACCACGAGCAGCTGGATGAGCAGGGCGACCTCGAAGATCCACAGCGCGCGCTGTCGGGCCCCGGTGCGCCAGACGAACAGGGCGACGAACACGACGACCACCGAGGCCACGGCGAACCCCAGGTAGACGAGGTTGCGCGCCGACCGGTCGTCGGCGAACTGGAGGGCCGGGGCGACCAGGGACAGGATGGGCAGGATCGCGAAGAGGAACACCGCGATCCGCTGCATCAGCTCCCACCGCGGCAGGTCCACGACGAAGCTGCGGGCGCGGGTGTACAGCCGGACCAGCCAGGAGCGGCTCGGCGGCAGCGGCGGGACGCTCTCGATCGCGCGGATCAGCCGGTCGACGACCGGGTCCGGGTCGGCCCGGCGGAGCAGGTCGAGCGCGCGCTCCCGCTCCACCTCGTCCATGTCGTGCGCCGCCGACTCCTTGAGCAGCTCGACCGCGTTGACGACCAGCTCCCGGGAGGTCAGCGGCCGGCGCCGCACGACCACGGCCACCAGCAGGTAGATCGCCACGAACGTGCCGTAGATGATCGCCGCCACCGGCTCGTAGAAGTAGTTGTTGTCGCCGGTGACGAACTTGCCGACCTCGTCGATGAACAGCCCGAAGCCGATGCCGCCGACGAACGCCGCCCCGGTGCGGACCGCCCGGGTGAGGAACAGCAGGCACATGAGGATCGCCACGAGCATCCCCAGCCCGCCCCACAGCAGGTGCGCCAGGTGCAGGGTGCCGCCGCCCAGCTGTGGGTACCCGGTGAGCTCGAGGTAGATCCGGGTGACCGCGATCGACGCGACCGCGCTGACGAGGAAGACCTCGAACCGATCGGCGCCCTCCGCGTCGCGCACCGCCAGCCGCGAGAAGCGGTCCTGGTCGGTGTGCGTCATACGCGGATCGTATGCCGCGCGCCCGCCGCTGGTCAGGGGCCCGGCAGCACCCCCGCCGCGCGGGCCGGGGCGGCGTAGGCCGCGGCGAGGGAGGCGGTGGTCTCGTGGGCGTTGAGCCCGCTGGGGTTGGGCACGACCCACAGCTCGGCGGGTCCCAGCGGTTCCGGCTGCCGCCCCGGCCGGGCCCTCGGGCGGCCGAAGGCCGACCGGTATGCCGTGATGCCGGCGACCGCGACCACCCGCGGCCGGGTGCGCTCCACCAGGTCGGCGAGCCGCTCCGCACCCTCACGCAGCTCGGTCGGGGTCAGCTCGTCGGCGCGGGCGGTCGCCCGGCGGGCGAGGTTCGTGATGCCGATGCCCCGCGCGACGAGGTGGGCGCGGTCCTCGTCGGTCATCCCGGCGCTGGGGGAGATGGCCCGCTCGATGATCCCGGCCGCCAGCAGTGCCGGATAGAACCGGTTGCCCGGGTGGGCGAAGTGGGTCTGGGTGGCCGCCGTCCAGAGGCCGGGGTTGATCCCGACGAACAGCAGCCGCAGACCCGGCCCGAGGAGGTCGGGGACCTCGGCGTCGCGGAACGCCTCGAGCTGGGCCCGGGTGAACCGGACCCTCCTCACGCGCGCTCGACCTCGCTGCGGAGCCTGAGGACCACCGTGCGGATCGTCATACCGGCAGCATCCCAGCGCGGCAGGGAGCCCGCACGGCGGAGGGCGGGCCACCCCGGTGGGGTGACCCGCCCTCGTGGCGTGGTGCGTCGGGTCAGCGCTGCCGGTTGCGCAGCGCCCCGGCCGCCTCCTGGGCCAGCTCGGCCGCGGCCTTGCCGGCGGAGCCGTTGCCGCCGTTGCCCCGGGCCTGCGCCTGGGCCGGGCGGGACTGCAGCTGGGGCAGCAGCTGGGCCATGAGCAGCGTCGAGAGCGCGGAGGTGTCGCCGCTGCCGGGGTCGGTGTGCACGATGACCGGCCGGGGCGCGGCCTCGGCCAGCTGGGCGCCCACGTCGAGGCGGCGCCGCGCCAGCTCGTAGCCGAGCACCGCGCGGTTGTCCCGGTAGGCGGTGGCCAGCTGCTCCTGGGCCTTCGCCTCACCCTGCGCGGCGACCAGGTTGGTGCGCGCCCGGGTCTCGATCTCGTACCTGACCTTCTGGGCCTCGGTCTCACGCTCCTCGAGCATCTGGGCGACGTCCTTGCGGGCCTTGTTGAGCGCCGCGTTGACCTCGACGATCTTGGCCGCCCGGACCTTCTTGGACCGCTCGATCTCCATGAGGAGGGTGTCGATCCGCCGCTTGCGGGTCAGCTCCCACTCCTTCTCGTAGGCGACGAGCTCCTTGGCCACACGCTCCCGGGTGGCCAGGTGCTCGCGGTACTGGTCGGGCAGCTGCACGTCGGGGATGTTGCAGCCCATGATCTGCACGCCGTAGCGCTGCAGCTGCCGGTTCAGCAGGTCCTGCATGTCCTTGACGTCGCTGCCGCGCAGGTCGTAGGCCCGCTCGGTGCGGACCTGGCGGCTGCGCTGGCGGATCGCGTCCTGGACCGAGTTGGACAGCACCAGGTCGAAGTTGCCCGCGCCGATGGTCTGCACGAAGCGGATCGCGTCGACGATCCGGAACCGCAGGAAGAACTCGATGGACTTCAGCGGCACGTTCTCGTGCGTCGGGCTGGACAGGACCGGCGCGGCATACGGGATCTCGGTGGTGACGTCGACGACGTAGGCGACGCGGGCCCACGGGTGCCACAGGTAGTGGCGACCCGGGCTCAGGCCGGGCCCGCTGATCGCGCCGAACTTCGTCAGCACCCCGACGGTGCCCTCCTCGATCTCCACGATGGAGGAGCGCCACCACCAGAGCCCGGCGAGGACCAGGGACAGGACCGCCACGACGACGGCCAGGGTGCCCAGCGCGTCATACCCCTCGCTGCGGAGCATGAACCCGCTGAGCGCGGCCCACACCGCGAACCAGACCAGGGTCAGCCAGCGCAGGCCGCGGCTGTCCTTGGGGATGACGACCGGCACGATCGAGCCGGACTCGCCGCCGCGCAGCAGGCGGGCGACATCGCCCCAGCCGGCGAGGACCTCCTTGATCGAGGACATCCCCGCGCCGCGGGCCATCTGGGCGGCCTGTGCCGCTCCCGGCTGCTCAGCCACGGTGCTCACCCTCCTCCCGGCCGGTCACGTCCGGGCCCTGGCCGGCGTGGCGGGCCCGCTCGATGAAGTCCTGCACGCTGCCACCGGGTGGCGGGGTCTGCCCCGGCGGGGGCACCGCCCCCGGGGGCACCGGGCCGGGCTGTGGTGCCGGGCCGGGCTGGGGCTCCGGCTCCGACGGCGGTGGGGGAGGCGTCGGCCCACCGGGCGGTGGCACCGGCTCACCCGGCGGCGGGACCGGACGCGGCTCCTCCGGACCGGGCGGCGGCACCGGCTCGCCCGGCACCGGCTCGTCCGGCGTCGGGGTCGGGCTCGGCCCACCGGGGACCGGCGGCTCCGGGGACGGCGGCTGGGTGGCCTCGGCCGCGACCGAGGCGCGGATCTCCGCGACACGGTCCTCCCCGGCGTCGAGGGCCTGGTCGGACTCGCTGATGATCTCCACCTTGGTCTCCTCCGGCGGCTCCAGCAGGTGCGCGATCTGGGACTGCCGGGTCTCGATCCGGCGGGCGATCTCCTCCTTGCGGGCGCGGATCGCCTCCATGTCCTCCGGGCTGAACAGCTGCTGGCCGTCCGCGCCGCCGACGAGCTCGCGGGCGATCTGCAGGAAGTCCACGCCGCCGTCCTCGCCGCCGACCCGGACGATCTGGGGCAGTGCGCCGGCGAGGGACTCCATCTTGTCCAGCATGTCCTGCTGGTAGCGGTAGTCGAGGATCTCCGGCGCCAGGGCCGCGCTCATCGCGCGGATGTCCAGGGCCTGGGCCTCGAGCAGCGCGGCGTTGGCCATGGCGGTCGACTCGGCCTCGACGAACCGCTGGCGCGCCAGCGCGTTGGCTCGGTTGGTCTCCCGCTCCAGGGCGGTGTCCATCTGCGCCTGGTAACGGGCGATGTCGGCCTGGATCGCCGAGAGCTGCTCGTTGAGCGAGGCGAGGTCGCGGTTGAGGTCACCCTCGTTCTGCTCCTTGCGCAGCTGCAGCTCGTACTCGTAGGTGTAGGCCTCCTTGGCGACCCGGATCATCTCCGGGGCGGCCAGGTCCATGCGGTACTCCTGCGCCGACGGCTCCGCGTGGGTGATGTTCGCGGTGGTCAGCTCCACCGCCGGGGCGAACTGGGCGTTGAGCTGCTCCAGCAGGCGCTGGGTGCTCTCGCCGACCAGGTCGTAGATGCCGGCGGCCTCCTGCTCGTAGATGAGCGAGCGGGTGGTCTCGGAGATGGCGTTGTTGAGCTTGTCCTGGAAGCCCTGGACGGCGCCGAGGACGAAGACGAACTCCCGGGCGCTGGCGATCCGGAACTGCAGGAACAGGTCGACCGAGGCCTGCACGCCGGACTTGGTCGGGGCCTGCCGGATCGGGGCGTTGAACGGGTACTCCCGGGTGGTGTTGACGATGTAGGACACCCGCTTCCACGGGTTCCACAGGTTGACCCGGCCGGGACCGACCTCGGCCTCGACCTTGCCGAACCGCGAGATCAGCGCGGTGCAGCCCTCGGGGACCATCACCATGCCCTGGCGCCACCACATGAACGCGGCGATGAGGACGAGCAGCACCCAGTAGTGCACCCCGAACAGCGCCGCGCCCAGGCCGTCGAACGGGATGAGCACGATCCGGCCCACCAGCCCCACGACGAGCAGGAAGATGACCGGCATCATCGACCGGAGCTTGCGCCCCTTGGGCATCACCATCGGGGTGATGACGTGGACCGGCCCCTCCGGGCCCATCTCGTAGTGGCTGCGGCTCAGCCGCTCGGCGGCCTCGTCCAGCGACACCGTGGCCGCGACGATCTTGGTCCCCGCGGAGCCGGCGCCACCCCGCGCGGCCGGGAAGTCGGCGGGGTTGAGCCCGTAGCCGTCGTCGCCCGCGCCCCCGGGGCCGCCGCGCAGCCGCTCGCTCACCACCTGCCTGACGTCGGCCCCGCCGGCGACCTGCCGGGCGGCCTCGATGAACTCCTGTGCCCTGCTGCTCACGTGCGCACTCCCCTTGTCCTTCCGTCCACCGGAGGTCCGGCCGGGCCGAGTCTGTCACAGCAACCGACGGCGCCGTCCGGCCTTCGGTTCCGTCCGATCCGCAATCCGTCCACCCTGCCACCGTCCCGTCCCACCCCCAACCCCCCCGGCCATACCCCTGTCCCCCAACCTCCCGCCCATACCCCTTGTCCCCAACCCCCCATTCCTCCCCTCCCGCGCCTCCAACCCCGGCCTAGCCCAACCTGTGCAGCGAAACGTGGGCGGTACAGCGAAACGTGGGCTGAGGGGCGGTTTGTACGCATGGACAGGTCACATATCGCTGCACAGATGCGGACAGCCCTTCGAGACCGGTCGCCTCAGCCGGTTGCCTGGCCGGCTGACCGCGCGAACGCCTGGGTCAGGAGCGCCCGCACCCGCTCGGGGCGAGCCAGATCGGCCCACGTGACTCGGACGACGACGTACCCGAGCCGCCTGATCCGGTCCTCGCGTTGCTTCTCGTCCCACAGGTCGTCGGGACGCTCGTACTTGAGCCGGCCGTCGAACTCGACCACCACGCGCTGCGCCTCGAACAGGAAGTCGACCCGCGCGACGACGTCACCCGCGTCGTCCCGGATGAGTGCCTGTGGCACCACGTCGACGTGTCCGAGAGCCCGGAGGAGCCAGCGCAGCCGGGACTCGCCAGGGGACTCGATCCGACCGTCGGCGAGCGCAGCCACGACGCGTGCGTCACGGGTGCCGTGTCCGTAGCCGCCGTCGCGGAGCGCCTCCTCCAGCTCCTGCTGCGTCGCGGCCCTGGTGTGCAGGACGGCGTCCGCGCTGACCAGCCCCGCTTCCACACCGACGACGCTCGCCACCTGCAATGCAGCCTTCGCCGGACGCACCACCCGAACCCCGCCCACCTCCGTGACCAGGCGCTCTGCGACAGGAGGGTGCACGTGGGTCGTGGGCGAGATGTGACCGCGACGCCCGTCGGTGCGCACCAGATGGACACGCTGGTCGACGCGGAACACGGGGAGCCCCTGAACCGCCAGGGCGCTGTGGTGGCTCAGGGCGTAGAGACCCATCGCCTCGCGCTCCAGGCAGCGGATCACCGCCCGCCCCCGGAGGGCGTGGCGCTCCGTCGGCGTGGCTCGTCTCCACACCGACCCGTCGACGAGTGCCCCTCTCCGCACCCGGACGAGGTGTCCTGTCCTCACCAGGGCCGTGACGGTGAATCGGTCGACGCCGATGTCGTCGAGCTCGGCCGCGGCCGCGATGCCGCCGTTGGCCTCCAGGCGGGTCCTCAGCTGCGCGGGCACCGACCTGCCACGACGGACGGGGTATGTGGTCATGCCGGACCACGCTGCCCGAAGCCGATGCGTGCCCGCTCGAGCCGTCCACAGGTTCCGTCGATGACCTGTACAGCGATATGTGACCTAACCCTGCGTACAAACCGCCCCTCAGCCCACGTTTCGCTGTACCGCTCACATATCGCTGCACAGATGGGGTGGCGGGGCGGGAGATGGGTGTTCGGGTGGGGAGGGGGAGGGGGCCTGTGGGGTGCGGGGCGGGAGATGGGTGTTCGGGCGGGGCGGGGGCTGGGTTCGGGACGCGGGGGAGACGGGCGGGGTGGGGTGGGCTGCTGGCGGGGCGAGGGAGAGCCGGGTGGGTAAGACTGGCCGGATGGAGAGCCCCCTGGTCCTCGGGCCGATGCTGCGCCACGTGGACGCCACGTCGGCAGCGGTCTGGGTCGAGACGAGCGACGCGGGGACCGTGGAGGTCCGCGCGGGCGGCGCAGGCGCGGGTGACGGAGGCGCGGGCAGCAAGCGCGTATGGCGGGAGCCCACCTTCCGCGTGCACGGTCACCACTACGCGCTGGTCGAGCTGACGGGGCTGGAGCCGGGGGAGCGGACGGCCTACACGGTGCACCTGGACGGGCAGCAGGTTTGGCCGGCGCCGGACAGCCCGTTCCCGCCGAGCGTGATCCGGACCCTGCGGGAGGACGAGCCGCTGCACCTGGCGTTCGGGTCGTGCCGGACCAGCGTGCCGCACGACGCGCACGGTCACCTCACCCACGGCGTCGACGCGCTCCGCAGCTACGCGCTGGCGCTGGCGGAGCCGCGGGAGGACGACGAGCTGCCCGGGCCGACCGACGCGCCCGACCTGCTGCTCCTGCTCGGCGACCAGGTCTATGCCGACTCGACGAGCGAGGCGATGCAGGAGTTCATCGCCTCCCGGCGCAGCCTCGACGAGGAGCCCGGGGCGGAGCTCGCCGACTACGAGGAGTACGCCCACCTGTACTCCCTGGCCTGGAGCGAGCCGGCGCTGCGGTGGCTGTTGTCCTGGCTGCCGAGCCAGATGATCTTCGACGACCACGACATCCGGGACGACTGGAACACGTCCGTCAGCTGGCGGCGCGACATGGAGGCCACCAGCTGGTGGCACGGGCGCATCGTCGCCGGGCTCGGGTCCTACTGGGTGTACCAGCACCTGGGGAACCTCTCGGTCGCCGAGCGGGCCGAGGACGAGCTGTGGCGCGAGCTCCGGGCGCGGCAGGAGGTGACCGAGGGCGAGGCCGACCTCACCGACGCGGTCGACGCCTTCGCCGAGCGGGTCGACAAGGAGCCGGAGACCTACCGGTGGAGCTACACGCGGACCCTCGGGCGCTCGCGCCTGGTCGTCGTCGACTCCCGGGCGGCGCGGGAGCTGCGGCCGGGACGGCGCGCGATGCTCGACGACGACGAGATGGCCTGGCTGGACGGGCAGCTGCGCGGCGACTGCGAGCACCTCGTCGTCGCCACCTCGCTGCCCTACCTGCTGCCCCGGGGCATCCACGACCTCGAGGCGTGGAACGAGGCGGTGTGCAACGGGGCCTGGGGGCGGGCGCTGACGGGGCCGGCGGAGTGGTTGCGGCGACAGGTGGACCTCGAGCACTGGGCGGCGTTCAACGAGGGCTTCGAGAAGGTCGCCCGGATGGTCACCGAGGTCGCCGACGGCCGGCGCGGCACGCCCCCGGCGTCGGTGCTCTTCCTGTCCGGGGACGTGCACCACTCCTACGTCACCGAGGTGGTGCGGGAGGGTGGCTCGCGCATCCTGCAGCTGGTCTGCTCGCCGATCCGCAACCCGCTGCCCCGGGCGCTGCGGGCCCTGACCGCGACCATGGCGCACGGCATCGCCCGCCCGCTCGGCTCGCTCGTCGCGCGGTCCGCCCGGGTGCCCGACCCCTCGATCGAGTGGCACGGCGTCGCCGGGCCGTGGTTCGACAACAACCTCGCAGTGCTGCAGGTTGACCGGGGTCTGCTGCGGGCCGTGTGGCTGCGGGGCCGGGTCGTCGACGGCGACCACGACCGTCCCGTGGTGCAGCTGGTCGCCGACGTCGAGGTGGACGTCCCGCCGGCCGGGACGCCGCACCACCCCGTCACCGCGCACGTGCACAGCCGCGGACGCCTCCGGCAGGTGGTCGGGACCCGGCTGCGCGAGCTGCGGCAGCGACGCGGGCACGCCTGACCGGCCACCGGCCGGCACCGCGACGGCCGGACCGCCGGCAACTGTCACCCGCGACCACCGCCGAACTGGACCCCTGACGGGGCGGCCGGGCGGCGACATACTGGCCTCATGAGCAACGTCGAGCTCAGCCCACCGGAGGTCGCCTGCGGGCTGGACCCCAGCCCCCCGGGTCGGGTCCAGGTGATCGAGCCCCGGCTGGTGCCGCTCGGCGGACCCCGCGCGATGACGGTGCGGCGGACGTTGCCGACCCGGGGCCGGACCATGGTCGGGGCCTGGTGCTTCCTCGATCACTACGGCCCGGACGAGGTCGCCGAGACCGGCGGGATGGTCGTGCCGCCCCACCCGCACACCGGCCTGCAGACGGTGTCCTGGCTGTTCCAGGGCCACATCGAGCACCGCGACAGCCTGGGCACGGTGATGACGGTCGACCCGGGCGAGGTCAACCTCATGACGGCCGGCCGCGGCATCGCCCACTCCGAGGTGTCCACCCCGCACACCCGGAGCCTGGAGGGGGTCCAGCTGTGGACCGCACTGCCCGACGCGCACCGGCACACCGAGCCCTCGTTCGAGCACTACGAGCCCTACACCGTCGAGGTCGACGGGGCGCGGGTGGCGGTGTTCGTCGGGACGCTGGCCCTCGAGGGCGCCGCCCAGCCGCTCACCTCCCCGGTGCGGACGTTCTCCCCGCTGGTCGGCGCCGAGATCGTGCTCGGCCCGGGCGCGGGGCTGACGTTCCTCGCCGACCCGGCCCACGAGCACGGCGTGCTCGCCGACAGCGGCGAGGTCACCCTCCAGGGCGAGCTGGTGCCGCACCACTGCCTCGGCGTGCTGCCGCCCGGCGCGGACCGGGTGACCCTCCACGCCGGAGAGCACGGTGCGCGGGTGGTCCTCATCGGCGGGGAGCCGCTGGGGGAGCAGATCGTCATGTGGTGGAACTTCATCGGCCGCACGCACGAGGAGATCGAGCGCTACCGCGAGCAGTGGCAGGCGGAGATCGGCGGCGCCCCGCCGGAGCAGTTCGGGTCGTTCCCGTATGACGGGCACCCGCTCCCTGCTCCCCCGCTCCCCGGCGCGCGGCTGCGGCCGCGCACCTGAGCCCCCACGAACGAGGCCCGTGCCGTGACCGCCGCCCCTGTCCTGCTGATCGACAACGTCGACAGCTTCACCTTCAACGTCGCCGACCTGCTGCACCGGGTGGTCGGCCGGCCGCCGACGGTGTGGCGTCACGACCACCCGGCCACGGCCGAGGACCTGCGCCGGTTCGCCGCGATCGTCGTCGGCCCGGGTCCGGGCCGCCCGCAGCACGCGACCGACCTCGGCCTCAGTGCGCTGGCCCTGGGGCAGCGGGAGGTGCCGGTCCTCGGGATCTGCCTGGGGCACCAGGGGCTCGCCCACGCCGCGGGGGACGACGTCGTCGAGCTGGCGATCCCGGTGCACGGCCGGGTCAGCCGGGTCCACCACGACGGCACCGGCATCCTGCTCGGCGTCCCCTCGCCCTTCCAGGTGGTGCGCTACCACTCCCTCGAGGTGCGGCTGCGGCCCGACTCGCCGCTCGAGGCGCGGGCCTGGGCCGAGGACGACGGCTGCGTCATGGTCGTCTCCGAGGAGGACGCCCACCGGTGGGGGCTGCAGTTCCACCCCGAGTCGGTGCTGTCCGAGCACGGTGCCCGGATCGTCGCGAACTTCCTCGCCGCCGCCGGGGTGCCGGTGCCGGGCGCCCCCCGCCACGACCCGGCGCCGGTCGCGGTCGGTGACGTGTCCCAGGGGCTGGCCGCGGCGCGGGGCCTCGACGAGGCAGGGCACGGCCCGCGCAAGGTCGCCTGCCGGGTCCGCAGCGTGCGCGGCCGGGTCGACGGCTGGCGGCTGCACGCCCGGCTCGTGGGCGACAGCGAGACCTCCTTCTGGCTCGACTCCACGGCCGGCGAGCGGGACGGGGCTGCCGCCGCTCCGCCCGCGCGGTTCTCGGTGATGGGCGACGCCTCCGGGCCGATGTCCTTCCGGGTCACCCACCGGGTGGGCGAGGGCACCACGGTCGAGGCCGCCGACGGGCTCCGGCACCTGCCCGGACCGTTGCTGCCCAACCTGGCCGCCCTGCTCGCGGAGTGGGAGCTCGTCACCGACGTCGACCTGCCGACCGCGTTCCGGCCCGGTCTCGTCGGCTACCTCGGCTACGAGCTCAAGGCCGAGACGACGCCGGTCGCCCCGTCGTCGACCACGCACCGGCCGGACCACCCGGACGCCTGGCTGCTCTTCGCCGACCGCGCGGTCGTCATCGACCACCACGACGACACCGTCCACGTCGTCTTCCTCGTCGACGCCGCGACCGAGGCCGAGCAGGAGCGGTGGGCCCGGGGGGTGCTGGCGCTCGTCGACGAGGAGGTGCACCGGCCCCGGCTGGCCTGGCCGGCCGGCCCCCCGCAGGTCGGTGACGAACGGGTCGCCGCCGGCATGCTTCACACGGCGGACCGCTACCGCGAGCTGGTCGAGGTCTGCCGCCAGCGGATCCGGGAGGGGGAGACCTACGAGGCGTGCCTGACCACCTCGGTGACCTGGCCGTGCCCGGTGGACGAGGAGCGGGCCTACCGGCTGCTGCGCGCGGCGAGCCCGGTGCCGTTCGGCGCCTGGCTGCGCACGCCCGGCCTCAGCGTCCTCGGTGCCTCGCCGGAGCGGTTCGTGTCGGTCGGCCCGGACCGCGTGGTCGAGGCCCGCCCGATCAAGGGCACCCGCCCGCGCTCGGCCGACCCCGCCGAGGACGCCGCGCTCGCCGCCGGGCTGGCCACCTCGGTCAAGGACCGCGCCGAGAACCTCATGATCGTCGACCTGCTCCGCAACGACCTGCACCGCGTGTGCCGGTCCGGCAGCGTCCACGTCCCCGACCTGTTCGCGGTGGAGACCTACTCCACGGTCCACCAGCTGGTCTCCACGGTCCGCGGGGAGCTCGCCGACGGCATGGGCGCCCTCGACGTGCTCGGCGCGTGCTTCCCCGGCGGCTCGATGACCGGCGCCCCCAAGGTGCGCACCATGGAGATCCTCGACGGGCTCGAGGGGGCCCCGCGGGGTGTGTATGCCGGTGCGCTGGGCTGGATCGGCCTCAACGGGGCGATGGACACCTCGATCGTGATCCGCACCGCCACCGTGGTCGACGGGGTGGCGCGGTTCGGTGTGGGCGGAGCGGTGACGGCGCTGTCCGACCCCGAGGCGGAGTACGCCGAGGCACTGCACAAGGGGCGCGCGCTCGCCGCCGCGCTGGCCGCGGCCGGGACCACCGGCTCGGTGGAGGCCGCCACCACCCCGCCGGGGCGGCTTGCCTAGGGTTGGTGTCATGACCCAGGTCCCGATGATCGAGCTCGACAACGGTGTGTCCATCCCCCAGGTCGGCTTCGGGGTCTTCCAGATCCCCGACGCCCGGACCCAGGAGGCCGTCGAGGCGGCGCTGGAGGCGGGCTACCGGCACATCGACACCGCCGCGGCGTACTACAACGAGGCCGGGGTCGGCGCCGCGGTCCGCGCCAGCGGGCTGCCCCGCGAGGAGGTGTTCGTCACCACCAAGCTGCGCAACGGCGACCAGGGCCACGACTCGGCGCTGCGGGCGTTCGAGGACAGCCGCAGGGCCCTCGGCCTGGACTACGTCGACCTCTACCTCATCCACTGGCCGGTGCCGAGCCAGGACAGGTACGTCGAGACCTGGCGGGCGTTCGAGAAGCTCCTCGCCGACGGCGTGGTCCGGGCGATCGGCGTCTCCAACTTCCTGCCCGAGCACCTCGACCGGCTGCTCGCCGAGACCGACGTCGTCCCGGCGGTGAACCAGATCGAGCTGCACCCGACGTTCCAGCAGCGTCCCACCCAGGAGGCCAGCCGGAAGGCCGGCATCGCGGTGGAGGCCTACTCCCCGCTCGGCCAGGGTGCCGACCTCGACGACCCCGTCGTCACCGCGATCGCCGACCGGCTCGGGGTCACCCCGGCCCAGGTGGTCCTCCGCTGGCACGTGCAGCAGGGCACCATCGTCATCCCCAAGTCGGTGAACCCGCAGCGGATGCGCCAGAACATCGACCTTTTCGGGTTCGAGCTGACCGACGAGGACATGGCCGCGATCAGCGGCCTGGACTCCCCCCACCGCATCGGCGCGGACCCGGCGACCGCGGCGTTCACCCAGTTCCGGTCCTGACCCCGGCGTCGCCGGTCAGGCGGGGGCGTTGCTGACGACCTCGACGTCGGCGGCGTCCCGCCGGCCGGCGACGTAGAGGAGCAGCTCGACCGGCTCCCCGCGCAGCACCGTGACCGGCTCGCCGCGGCCGACGGTGCGCGGCTCGCGTCCGGGCGCCTCCAGGCGGATCGGCCCGGGCAGGTCGCGCAGCGCCACCCGGGCTCCCGCGCCGAGCCCGCGCCAGATCGCCTGCTCGGTGTCCAGCGGCAGCGAGCGCGGCTCGGCCCGGCCGGTGCCGCGGCGGATGTCCTCGTGGTGGATGACGAATTCCGCCAGGTGCGCCGCGTCCCCGCCGTAGCTCAGCGGGTTGAGCCGCGACCCGCCCGAAGCGAACCGCTCCACCAGCTCCCGGTAGCCCTCGGGCGTGGACGCTGCCTCGACCAGCCGGGGGAGGAAGCGCTCCTGCCCGGGTGGCCGGTGCTCGAGCTGGTCCACGGCGAACTGCAGCGGGTGGTGGTCGCGCTGCACCAGGTGCGCGAGCAGATGCCGCACCGTCCAGCCCTCGCAGAGGGTCGGGGCGTCGGGGTCGGCGGACAGCAGGGTCTCCACCAGGGCATGTCGTTCCCGTTCAGCCAGCGCCATCCACCCAACCTACGCAGCCCCGGCGCCCTCGTGCGCGTCGGGGCCGGTCGGCCGCGGCCCGGGGGACCGTGCGGGCGGCACCCCGCCGCGGCCGCGGGTAGCGTCCCGAAGGTGGTCGAGCGGATCCTCACGGCGGTGCGACCGGTGCTGCTCCACCCACGGCTCCAGCTGGCCGTGAAGAGCGGGGTGGCAGCGGGTCTGGCCTGGACGCTGGGCAGCCTGCTGCCCGGGGACCTCGGCGACTACGGCTACTACGCCTCGCTCGGGGCCATCTCGGTGCTCTACCCGGCGGTCAGCGACACGGTGCGGGAGAGCCTGCGGACCACCGCGGCGATCGTCCTCGGCGCGCTCCTGGCGGCGGTGATGCAGGTCCTCGCCTGGCCGAACGGGCTCACCGTCGCGGCCGTCGTGCTCGTCGCCGTGCTCGTGGCGGGGCTGCCGTTCCTGGGGGCGCAACGGTTCTGGGTCGCCACCGCCGCGCTGTTCGTGCTGGTCTTCTCCGGCGACCCGCCGCAGGCGTATGTCGCGGCGTACGTCCTGCAGGTCCTCCTCGGCGTGGTCCTCGGGCTGGCCGTGAACGCGGTGGCGCCGTCGCTCAACCTCACCAGCCTGGACCGTTCCGTGGAGCGGCTCCGGTCCGAGGTGGTGCGCCAGCTCCTGGGCCTGGCCGAGGTCCTCGGGGAGGCACGGGACCCCGGCCAGGACGACCTGGACGCGGTCTTCGCCCGGATCGAGTGGGAGCGGGAGGACCTGCAGGCCGCGCTCGCCCAGGTCGAGCGCTCCCGTCAGGGCAACCCCCGCGCCCGGCGCCACGCCGCGGCGTGGCAGGCGCTCCGGGAGCGCGGGCTGGCGCTCGCCCGGGTGGGCTTCCTGGTGCAGAACGTCGGCGTGGTGCTGGAGGGCGACGGCGGCCACCTCCTCGACGACGGGCTGCGCCGGGCCACCGCGACGGTACTCACCGACCTGGCCGACCTGGTCGAGGAGCCGGGCGAGGCGCGGGTCGGCACGGTGGAGACGAGCGTGGGCGCCCTGCTCTCGGAGGTCGCCGCTGCCCGGTTCGGGACGACCGAGCAGCGCTACCTGGCCGGGGTGGTCGCCTCCTCGGTGCGCCTCGCGGTCAGCAGCGTCACCGCCCATCTGGTCCCGTCGGCCGTGGACTAGTCACGCGACGTGCGGTCCAGCAGGTCCAGGGCCAGGTCGCGCGCCGTCGTGTAGGCACCGTCGACCACGCCGATCCCGGCGGTGACCAGGGCCCCCTCGTGCAGCAGCAGGAGCCCGCGCGCGACGTCGTCCGGGTCCCGCACCCCGGCGGCGCGGGCGATGTCGGTGAACAGGTCGAGCATCCGGCGCTTCTGTCCGGTGATGACCTCGTGCGCCGGGTGACCGGGCGGGATCTCGGCGTGGGCGTTGACCATCGAGCAGCCCCGGCCGAGGTGGGTGCGGGCCCAGTCGGCCGCGGCGTCGAACACCGCCGCCAGCCGTGCCCTCGCCCCGTCACCGGCGGCGCCGAGCCGCTCGCCGAGGAACTCGCGCCACCGGGCGTCGCGCTGCCGGAGGTACTCGGCGACCAGCCGGTCCTTGGAGCCGAAGCGGTCGTACAGGGTCTTCTTCGTGACCCCGGCCCGGCTGGCGATCGCGTCGACACCGACCGCGTGGATGCCCTGCGCGTAGAAGAGCTCGTCGGCCGCCGCCAGCACGGCCCTCGCGGCGGGTGTCCACCCGGTCGTCCTCACCATGGCACCTCACTATACCGATCTGTATAGTCATGGCGATGGGTAAACCGATCGGTATACGTGCCGGGTCCCTCGCGACCGCTGCCCTCGGGGCCCTGTTCGTGTCTGCTGGTCCTCGGGCTTCGTCGGCGCCAAGCTGGGCGCCGCCGAGGCGCCGGTGCCCACGGTGCTCCTGTGGCGCACCCTCCCGCTGGCGCTCGCCCTGGCGCCGGCCCTGCTCCTCGGGCGCACCCGGCCCACCGGCCGCGACCTCGGCCGCCACGTCGTCGTCGGCGCCCTGTCGCAGTCGGGCTACCTGCTGACGGTCTACTGGGCGATCGGCCTCGGCGTCAGCACCGGCACCACCGCCCTCATCGACGGGTTGCAGCCGCTGGTCGTCGCCGCCCTCGCCGGCCCGCTCCTGGGTGTGGCGGTCACCGGGCGCCAGTGGGCCGGCCTCGGGATGGGGCTGACCGGTGTCGCGCTGGTCTGCCTCGTCGACGCCACCGCGCCCGGCGCCGGCGCCCCACCGTGGGCGTATGCCGTGCCGCCGGCCGGGATGCTCTGCCTCGTCGCGGCGACGTTCCTCGAGCGCCGCGCGCCCACCAGGGCGCCGGCCCTGCAGACCCTCGCCGTCCACTGCGCGACCTCGGCGGTCGTCTTCACCGCCGTCGCGGTGGTCGCCGGCGAGGTGGTGCCTCCGGCGTCAGTACGGTTCTGGGTGGCGATCGTCTGGCTGGTCGTGCTCGCCACGTTCGGTGGTTACGGCCTCTACTGGTTCCTGCTGCGGCGGGTCGGGGTCACCCGTGTCAACGCGCTGATGTTCCTCGTCCCGCCGGTGACCACGCTCTGGGGCGCCGCGCTGTTCGGCGAGCCGCTCACCCTGCTCACCGCCGCCGGGCTGGCGCTCGCCACCACCGCGACCTGGCTGGTCACCGCCCGGGTTGACCTTGGTCCCGGTCGGGGGCGCCGGGACTCGGGACCATCCGCGAGCGATCTCGGGACCTTCGGCCCTCAGCCCGCCACCCGGTCCGCCGCGACCCTTGAGGGGAGGCCGGAAGGTCCGGCTCACCACCGGGGCAAGGTCCCCAGAACCAGGAGCACCTCCCATGCGTCGTAGGGTCTTCGACAAGATCGTCTCCTACACCGGCCTGCTGCTGGCCGCCGTGCTGCTCGTCGC
>Ga0310825_100348_pt1 | contig 54466 bp, 42 predicted proteins | sample WT_ome_9_FD_202243 | JGI IMG/M metagenome (GOLD analysis project Ga0310825, IMG submission 202243) | Sorghum-adapted microbial communities enriched on wild type (WT) sorghum from Joint BioEnergy Institute, Emeryville, California, United... ... | reverse complement strand
ATCGTGACTTCACTCCTTAAGTTTTCTTGTTTGGTCACTTGAAAACTTCTCCAAGTTGGGGTGAAGTCCCTTTTTTATGTCCGAAAATCCTTACAAATCAAGGCCTTGGATTATTGCAAAACGCTCGAATTTATTGTCGCATTCTCGATTCTCGGTGTCCACTATTCAGTCTAGCATCAGGTCAAATTCATCGCCGTCAGCGTTGTGGAACCGGAGACAACGATTCCGCCTCCATTGGAATTGGCGGTATTCTGGTTCACGATTACATCATTCAACGTTGCGATGGCATTCCCGATCATTGCCGCGCCGCCATTATTAGCGGTATTCCTCTCCAGCGTCACCCCCGTCATCGTGACGTCGCCTCCAAACTGATACAACCCGCCTCCTAAGGGTCCGGTATTGGAATTGTCCCGAATCGTCACATCTTCCAGCTTCAGGGTTCCCGAACTGTATATTCCCGCTCCGTTTTCAGAAGCCTTGTTTCCGCTGATCGTCACGTTTTTCAGCACCGCAACGGAATCGGAGACGGAATTGCTAAGTCCTCCGCCACTTTGTACTGCTTCATTGTCTTCGATGGAACCATTGGACATGTCAAGATGACCGCCATTAGCCACGATTACCCCGCCGCCAAAAAAGCCTGCCTTGTTTTGTCTGAACGTCACCTGTTCCAGACCCGGGCTGCTGTTCTCGATGTACATTCCGCCGCCCATAGTTGCCTCATTACCTTCAATCAGCAAATGGCGCAGCGTCGGGCTGCCGGATTTCAACAATATCCCGCCGCCTACCCCTTCCCCTCCGTTTCCGCCGGTGATCGTGAAGCCGTCCAGCACCGCCGATTCATCGATCTCCATGCCCGCCGGAATATGGATGACGTGATAGGCGTTATCGCCCCGTTTGACGGAAAGATCGTCCGGATCGTCATCCTGCTTCAAATCACCGCTCAGAATCGTCGGATTCGCTTTCCAGTTCCGATCCTTCATGTCCGTGTCGGCATCCGGATTGGCCGGGAATCCGCCGTAGACGGCGACGCCGTTCTTCAACCGGAACGCTTTGAAACGCTCCCCCGCGCCGCCCACGTCCTTCGTGGGGGTATATGTCCCCGCCGCGACCCAGATTTCCGATCCCGCCGCGGCATTGTCAATGGCATCCTGAAGCATCGACCCCGGATACGCGTTGTCCCATGACGAACCGTCACCCAAGCCTTTGCCGTTTTGCGTCACGTAGATGATGGTGGGCTCCACGTAAACCCACTCATAGGCGCCCATGTCGACGATGTCGTTATAGACGCGATCGCCGCCCGCCAGGTCGGTGGTGACGTCGGAGAGATCCGGGATTTTGCCGGCCGCGAACACGCCGGCATCCCCCGCGTCGATGGCCGGAGAATCTTCCGTCAGCCGGTAATCGCCCGCCGTGGTCGGGTTGCCGCCGGCCGGCACATAGACGACGAACCTGGGATCGGCGTCGAGGTTGCCGCCTTCGTTGTATCCGAACGCGTCATCCCAGTCTTCGCTTCCGCCCGAACCTTCGATCAGGCTGTGCGAATAAAACGCGTCGGACGATGGATTCACATTCGCGTCGGTCTCCGCCGTATTACCCCAGATGATACTGTTGCGGAAATGTATGAACAGGGAGGATTGAATGTACACGCCTCCGCCCTGTGAGGCATGATTGCCGGCAACGGTGATGTTTGTCAGGTACGGATCTTTTGCACTGTACAGGTACAGGCCGCCGCCGCTGCCGTCGGCCGTGTTGCCGCTGAGCAGCACGTTCGTCAGAATCGCGTACTGCCCGTAACTGTCCATGTCGTGCACATACAGACCGCCGCCGCTGCCGCCCGCCTTGTTCCCCCGGACAGCCGCGTTGATCATCTGAAATTTATTGGTATTCTCAATGTAAATTCCGCCGGCATTGCCTGAAGCCGTGTTGTCCTCGATCGTCGCGCCGGTCAGGCTCAATTCGCCGCCTTCCGCATAAATCCCGCCGCCCGTGGTGCTCGTGTTTCCGCTGAATGTCACATTCTCCAGATTCAGTTTGGAACCATTAATGCTCTTGATTCCGCCTCCATAACCTTCCGACGTGTTGCCGCTCAGCGTCGCGCCCGTCAGGTTCAGGGTGGAGGAGGTACTGTCGAGATAGATGCCGGCTCCGCCGCCCGTTCCGGCTTCGTTGTTCTCGAACGTCACATCCTCCAGAGTCGCCGTGCCTTGTTTCAAATGGAATCCGCCGCCCGAAGCCGCGGAATTGCCGATGAATTCCGCTTCCTGGATCGAGATGCCGCCCAGGTATACGCCCGCGTAAAATCCGCCGCCACTCGATCCGGCTGTGTTGTTCCGGAACGACACATTCTCCATCTTCGGAGCGCGGGCGTTCACATACAGCCCCCCGCCGCTGGTCTTCGCCTCGTTGCCGATGAACGTCACGTTGCGCAGGGTCGGAGCGGCATTATCGATAAACATTCCGCCGCCGTACTGGTGATTCCCCGAACCGTCCGCTTTCCCGCCCGTGATCGTCACGCCATCCAGCACCGCCGTCGCGTTCAGGTTCGAATATGAATCAAGATAGAAAACATGATACACGTTGACACCGCCGCCCAGGTCGCCGCTCAGAACCGTCTTGTTCTCCTCGAGATTGCGCTCGTCCAGGCTGCTTTCCGTGCCCGCAAACCCGCCGTACACGGCGACGTTGTTCCTGAGCCGGAACGTCTTCTTCCGATTGTCGGCGGGGTTCTCGGAGCCCGATTCATCTTTGGTCGGGACATACGTTCCCGCCGCAACCCAGACTTGCGTTACATCTTCCCTGTTGATGGCGTCCTGCAATTTCCATGCCGGATAGGCATGGTCCCAGGACGAGCCGTCCTGCGTAATGGCGCCGCCGTTTTCGGTCACATACACGATGATTTCGGAATCCGCTGCGGAGGCAACCCTCATCCCTGTTGTCTGCAAAACGGGAACCATCCCGTTGAAAGCCAGCAGGATCGCCAGCGACAAGTTCATTTTTGACCGTAGCCACTTCTTCATTCGGCCGCCCATCTCTCGTCGCACCTCCAAAAAACGACAAATCTCGAGTTGTTCCAAAATTATACGAAACGCTACATTAATAAAACCTTAAGGTCGGGCGAAACAGGATTCGACCGGTGCGGATATTCGTACAAGCGCCATTTCCGAGCTGCGCATCCAATGAGAATGAACGAAAACGCGACCGGCGCTGCGAAAGGAGGGGGCGGCATGCCGGGTTCCTGCGGTTATCCCGGTTGCGGATGCGGAGGCGAGGAGGAGTGGTTTCCCCTGGCTTGCTGCAGTCCGCGGCTGAAAACGGGGCCCACGGGTCCGACAGGGCCGACCGGACCCACCGGGCCGACGGGGCCGACGGACCCGTCGGGCCGCCCGCGGGACCCGTCGGACCCGTCGGGCCGGTCGGACCGACCAAGGTCGGCGAACTCAGGGCCGCCTCAAGCGCCCCGGCGAGGAAATATTCATTCTTCACGATCTCGCGCAAGGTCGTATTGACGCTGTTGTTCATCGCCAGAATGTTGTCGATCGTCACTTCCGGCGGTGTCACGCCGGGCAGCGTCCCCAGCGCGAACTGCAGCTTCTCGCCTTCGGCGTTGATGATGTGGCTGAGTCCCAATTCCTGCATGGCGATCGCGGAGATGAGCAAGGAGATGGCGTCGTCCCGCGAGATCGAGATGGTCGGCGTAATGTTGGGCAGATTGGCGCTGGACACCGGCAGTCACCTCCCGTGTTCGGAACGCCTGACCGAGGCATGCGTCAGGTAAGTTCAACAGTCTATTTATGTATATCCCGGACGCATTGCTTGGTGCGGGCTGGCGCCTGCCCGAAAACGGTGGACGGCCCGAAAAAACTGCGGCAGACCAAACCGCGCCTGTAAGGCGGTATACTCGTTACAGCCATCCCGCCATCGCCTCGACCGCGCCTGTAACGCGGTATCCTCGTTACAGCCCGTCACGCCGCCGCCTTTTCGGTCAGCCGCAGAAAAAAATAAACCGGACGAGACCGCAGCTCATCCGGAAACACCCGCCCGGACCATCCGATTCAGCCACGGCCGGGGATGGGTGGTCTGCTTTCTCACGACCAGATGCCTGTTGACGCGGCGGTCCCGGAAACCGGCCAGCCAATGCTGCAAGTGTCCGATCTGGCGCAGGACCGCCCGCCTTTCATCGAGTCCGCAGAACCTTGCGGCGAGCCACGCCCGCTCCAGTTGCGCCAGCTCGCGCTCCAGCGCAGTTGGCCGGGGCAAGTCCGGCATGCGCGGATCGAGCAGTCCCCACTGCGCCCGCCAGCGGAGGGCGTGGATCAGCAGCTCGTGAAGCTGCTGCAGCGCCGCCATGGCGGCGACCAGGCAAGACCTGCCGGCCCCGCCGCCGGACGGGTCCGCCTTCGGCAGGTCCGGCAACCGGCGCAGCAGCCGGCAGAGCGCGGCGCCCCACCGGTTGCCGCCAACCCACAGGCCGTAGGTGGCCCGTTCCCCGATTGGCGCCAGTTCCCGGTCAATCCCGCGATCCATGAGCCGCGGCAGAATCCGGCTCTGCATCGCCGTCAGGACGGCCAGTTGCAAGTTCAGTTCCCCGATCCATGCGGATTGGTTCAACAGCCGCAACGCACCGGACGGCTCCTGCCCGCCGGCCCCGTCATCCCCCCTCGCCGCGCCGTCCGCGCCGCCGGCCCACGCCTGCAGCAGATTCGCGCACGCCATGCCGCACCGGGCCAGCGATTCCTGCAGCGACGCCAGACGGTCGCGGTCTTCCGGAAGCGCCTGTGCGAACGGGCGGTCATTCCGAATTTTCATCATCATTCGGATCCTCTTCCAGCCAGAGAATGTCCTCGAGCTTGCACAAGAGCAACAGCTGGCTCTTCATCACGGTTCGCATCATGCGCTCGACGGACCGGCCGATCATCACGAGCGCTTCAAGGCAGACTTCGTCGGAGCTAAGGAACTTCTGGATTTTCTCGCCCTCGGCGTTCATGATGTTCGCAAGGCCCAACTCCTCCATCGCGACCGACGCGAGCAACAGGTGATAGACCTCTTCCCTGGTCAGCGTGATCGTCGGGTTGATGTCGGGGACATTCGGGAGTGACATCGCCGCCGCCTCCAGTGCCCGTTTTTTCTGCGGCTGACCTCATGACGTGCAGCAGTCCGATCCATTGGTCAGCCGCATTTTTCCGCGGGTCGGACAATCCGATCAGTTCCAAAGTATGAGACGAACCTTCCGAATATGTCCGGTTGTCCGCATTCCGGATCAGCCCTTGTTGCCGGGCGCCTCTCCGGAATGTCCGCGGCCTCGGGAAACGCCCGGACGGCCGGGCCGGTATTTCGCGGCCTCCTCGCGGGCGGCGCGGGCTTTCTCCGCTTCGCCGAGGCGGTCGCAGCATACGCCGAGCCGGATCAGCGGCAGCCAGGTCCGCGCCGGGTGATCGACCCATCCGCCGGCGTCGGGCTCATCCTGCCGGCACCGGACGGCGGCCTCGAACCAGAAGGCGGCCTCGCGATACAGCCCGTCTTCGAGGAACGACGTCCCGAGCTGGCACAACGCTTCGGGGCGCGGCGGCATCCGCGCGAACAGACCGAGCAGCGTCCGCCGCTGTTTCCCGCGTTCGCCCACAGCCCCGTAGCACGACGCGAGCCGCACGCACGCCTCGGCACGTTCCTCCGGCGAACCCTGATCCGCCGCCAGATAGCGCTCAAACCAGGGAATCGCCTCGTCATGCCGGCCGTGCTCCGCAAGCTCGATCGCGTATCCGAGCTGATCCCGCGGTCCGAGCGCCGTTCCCCTCTCCAGCAACCGCTTGTACATCGCCAGCCTGCTTCCGTTCCCGGCGCCCGTCCTTCTGCGAGAAATCGCGATGTCCGAACGCAGCGTCTTGCCCGTTGCAACCACCAGCGTCTCGTGCGCGGCGCCCTCCCAGCGATACCCGCGTTCGCGCCGGACAAGCCGGTGGCGCTTCCGGCTGATCCGCGGGCTGCCGTTCTCCTGCCAGTCGAGATGGTGGTCCATGAGCACGGCGTCGACGTCCGGCGGGAAATTTTCGATCAGCTCGAGCAGCTTGAACCGGTCTTCCCGCCCGATCACATCGTCCGCGTCCAGCCACAGAATGAAGTCCATCGTCGCCTGATCGAAGGCGAAGTTGCGGGCGGCGGCGTAGTCGTCGTTCCTATTGAACGGGAAAATCTTCGCCCCGAACGCGGCGGCGATCCCGGCGGCGCGTCCCGCCGGGCCCGCGTCCGCCACGATGATCTCGTCCGCGACGCCTTCCGCGGATCGGAGGCAGCGTTCGACGTACGCCGCGTCGTCATCGCTGACGACCATGCACAGACTGACGCTGATCCGCCGCAGATTGACCCGATAGTGGGTCTCGATGAACCGGTAGCCCCCTTCGAGATCCGCCGGACGGTAAAGGTGATACGCCGGCGTCCGCGTGTCCGCGTACAGCCCGATGCCGAGCGCGGCCGCGCGGATGCAGAAATGGCGGTCCTCCCCGGCCATCGAGAGATTCGGGATGTACGCGAACCGCACGCCCCGCAGCAGCGCGGAACGGCGGACGAGCGTGCAGGCCCCGAGCCCGCCCACCTCGTAGACGCCGGGCTTCTTCAGCATCTCGAGGAACGCCGCGGCCTCCGCCGCCTGCTTCGCCTTGTCCGACCGCGCCGGACTCCGCGCCTTCACCATGCTGTACTGGTCCGACTGCCACACCTGGGGCATCGGAACGCCGTCCTCCCGCCACTTCGTCCAGAAGACGCAGCTGATGATCTCCTTGTCCGCCTGCAGAAGGTTGATCAGGGTGTCCGGATGCACCAGCAGATCCGAATCGATGAACCAGACATAGTCGTAGCCGCCCTCGATCGCCTCGCGGATGATCCCGTCCTTCATCCGGCCCACCCGCTCCATGTTGTCCGCCGTCCAGTAGTGGGTGGAATCGTCGGTGACGTAGCGCATGTGCTGCTCAGGCCGGACGATTTTCACATTCGGGTGCGACGCCTGGAATTGCCGGAGAAGCGCCGACGATTCCTCCCGCTCGTTGTCGTCTGCAAAAAGAAAGTGCGCCTCGCATCCTTCCGGCTTCCGGACGTGCCGCACCGTGTAGAGAAACATGCGCAAAATTTCGGGCTTCTGCTGCACCGGGCTGGCGATCAGAATCTTCAAGGCTCACCGCTCCTTCTCCGACGGGCCGCTGCCGGGCCCGCGCTATCGGATCCGTACGATCGTCAGCGTCGCGCCCGCGCCGTCGAACAGATTCGTCGTGCGGCCGGGACCGTAGATTTTCACCGAAAGCCTGCCGCCCCCGGCCAGCGGAACGATGACGGTGGCGGTGTAGCCGGCGGCGCCTCCCGCGGTGAGCATGCCGGGCGCGAAAATCACATCGTTGACCGTCAGCGCGATGAATTCCGAAGCGGCCAGCTCAATGTTCACCAGGTACGTGACGAGATAATGGCCGGTCGCGGGCACGGTGAACACCGTGTTCTCGCTGTTCTTCGTCACGCCGGCGAGCACCTGGTTGTCCGGGAAGCGGAGCGGCGTTCCGGAGCTGCTGATCGCCACGGTCTGATTGGACGTGCTGGCGGTGAACGCATGCGCGGCGGACCAGGCGGGAGTCCCCGGCGATCCCGGCGCGCCTTGCGCGGCGGCCTTGCCGCCCATTCGCAGCAGCCCGATGACGGTCTCGAGCTTCGATTGCAGATGCATCTCGTGCTTCATGGCCGTATCGAGCGTCTGTCTGACCGACTCGTTCATCGCCAGCATCTGGTCGACGGACGGTCTTGCGGGGGGCGCGCTCCCCGGCATGCCGCCGAGCAAGTACTGGATTTTCTCGCCCTCCGCGTTGAGGATGTGGCTTAGCCCCAACTCCTCCATGGCGATGGACGAGAGCAGCAGGTTGATCGCGTCTTCGCGGTCAAGCGAGATGACGGGCGTAATGTTGGGAATGTTGGGGGCCGACAAGCGTCTCACCCCTCCCGCGGTGTATTTTCGCCGATGGTATACTGTATTGTCCGTCCCCGGTTCTTAGACTTCGGCATGCGGGGCATGCGCGGCGAACGCCCGTCCGTAATCCGCGTTTTTTGCGGATTTTAGGTTTATTTAAACCTGGGATTTTACAATGGTAGGCACTCGGAGTTGATTTCAAAAAAGGAGAGGAGTGCCTGCTGTGAAGAAACTGCAGATCGCTGCGCTGGTCAGCATGATGTTCGGTCTGCTGTGGATTCCCCTTTATACCTTTCAGGCGACGGGTGTCCGCGCGGAGGAAGGCGAGACCGTAACCGGCAACGTCTACGGGGACGACGCCGGGGAAGCGGACGATTGGCCGGACGACGAACCGATGTTCACCCTCATGGGGGGTGGCGACGATTACATCACGTTCCTGTTCGAGAAGTTCAACGCATCGGACAAATACGATCCGATCGCCAATCCGAACGGCCCACTGATTTTGCACAACTCGGCCTCGATAACGAGCGAAGTCGCCCGGTTGACGCCGGCGGTGGGGAGCAGTAAAGGCTCCCTGTTCAACAGGGAATACGTCGTGCTGCCCGCTGACCGGTCGTTCAGCACGTATTTCGTTTTCAAAATACACGGAGGAGGCGGTTATCCCCCCGGTTGGGGAGACGGGTTTGTCTTCACGGTGCAGAAGAAAACGAACCAGCCCTCGGGAGAAGGCGGTTCGCTCGGATACGCCGATCTCGCGCCGAGCATCGCGGTGAAGTTCGACACCTGGAAGAATGACGAGCACGACGATCCGTCCGACAACCACATCGCCATCCTGAAGGACGGCAAGATCAGCCCTGCGCTTGAATCGCACGATGTAAGCAAGATGGCCTACGACTTCAAGTCCGGCGAACATCATGTCTGGATCGACTACAACGGCAGCAACGCCACGCTCGAGATCCGTCTGAACAAGAATTCGGAACGGCCGGAACTTGCGGAACTGTCCTACCCCCTGCCCGACACGCTGGCGAACATTCTCGGAACCGAGCTCGTATACGTCGGTTTTACAGCGGCGACGGGAGGTGCCTTCCAGAACCACGACATTCTGAAATGGTACTTCACGAACGAGTACAATCCTATCGACGTTCTGACCAAATCGTACAAGAAGGCGCCGACCGGATACGCGATCACGAAGACGGAGACGGTGCAGCACGACGGCTCCCTCGATCTGACGATCAAAGCGATCGGCGTGGACAATACCGAAGGACTCACGATTGAGCTCTCCGCCGACAACAACGCGGTGCTGTCGGCGTCCACGCTGACGCTGGACGCGAACGGAGAGGCGACGGTGAACATCCGTTCGCCGAACGGCCGGCATCTGCAGACCACCCTCGCGATCCTGGGCGTAGCCGGCATCCGGTCCACGCACGATCTCACGATCCCGGGCAAGACGCCCAAGCCGGATGAACAAGACATCACGGCAAATGCGATGAAAAATACGGCAACGGTTCGAAATGTGGAAGGCGGCGCCGTTGTTCGGGTATACAGCGTGCCCGGCGGCGTCGAGATCGGCACCGCCGCGAACACGAGCGATGAAGCCGCCGATCTGGTCATCCCGCTAAGCCAGGCGATCAACCCGGGCGATCAGGTCAGGGTGACCGTCCAGGCAACGGGCGAACTGGCGAGCAGTCCCGCCACGGTCACGGCGCTGGAGGAAAGCGCGAAGCCCGACGCGGGCAAGATCCAGGCGGACGGCACGGCGGACCGCGTCACCGTTCAGGACGTGCCGGCGAACACGACGGTGGTCATCCGCGACGGAAGCGGCAAGCTGCTGGGTCAGAAGAAAAACGGGGGGGCCGCGGCGGATGTGGTGCTCGACGAGTTGGGCCTCGTCTTCGGCATGTCGATCGTCGTCACGCTGATCGGGGACGGCAAGCTGGAAAGCGAGCCGGTCACGGTGCCCGTCATGTTCTCGCAGACCGACGCGCCGAAAGAGACCGACATCGATGCGAACGCGACGACCAAAGTCGTGAAGGTGACGAACGTGCCGGCCGGCGCCACGGTCAAGGTCTATCACGCGAACGGCAACCCGCTGGCCTCCGGCACGAACAATGGCGGCGCGGGGGCCGCGGTCAGCCTGACGATCACATCCGGACTGGAACAGAACCAGGAGATCCATGTCACCCTGACGGAACCGCGCAAGACCGAGAGCATCAAGACGAAGGCCACCGCCTACTATGAGAAAAGCGATGCGCCAAAAGCAGCCGACATCGATCCGAACGCGACCACCAGCGTCGTCACCGTGAAGAACGTTCCGGCCGGCGCCACCGTCAAGGTCTATCACGCGGACGGAAGCCCGCTGGCATCCGGCACGAACAATGGCGGCGCGGGGGGCGAGGTCAATTTGACGGTCAATCCCCGGCTCGCGAACGGCCAGGCGCTCGATGTGACGCTGACGGAAACCTACAAGACCGAGAGCGACAAGACGCGGGTCGCCGCCTACTATGAGAAATCCGAAGCGCCGAAAGCAGCCGACATCGATCCGAACGCGACCACCAGCGTCGTCACGGTGAAAAACGTCCCGGCCGGCGCCACCGTCAAGGTCTATCACGCAGACGGAAGCCCGCTGGCCTCCGGCACGAACAATGGCGGCGCGGGAGGCGAGGTCAATTTGACGGTCAATCCCCGGCTCGCGAACGGCCAGGCGCTCGATGTGACGCTGACGGAGACCTACAAGACCGAGAGCGACAAGACGCGGGTCGCCGCTTACTATGAGCAGAGCGCCGCGCTGGACGCGGCCGACATCGATCCGAACGCGACCACCAGCGTCGTCACGGTGAAAAACGTCCCGGCCGGCGCCACCGTCAAGGTCTATCACGCGGACGGAAGCCCGCTGGCATCCGGCACGAACAATGGCGGCGCGGGGGGCGAGGTCAATTTGACGGTCAATCCCCGGCTCGCGAACGGCCAGGCGCTCGATGTGACGCTGACGGAGACCTACAAGACCGAGAGCGACAAGACGCGGGTCGCCGCCTACTATGAGCAGAGCGCCGCACCAAAAGCGGCCGACATCGATCCGAACGCGACCGCCAGCGTCGTCACGGTGAAAAACGTTCCGGCCGGCGCCGCCGTCACCGTCTATGACAAGAACGGCACTCCGCTCGCTTCCAACGTCAACAACGGAGGCGCGCCCGCCAATGTCAGCCTGACATTCGACCCGCGGCTCGCCAACGGCCAGGAGCTCGACGTGACGCTGACGGAGACCTACAAGACCGAGAGCGACAAGACGCGGGTCGCCGCCTACTATGAGCAGAGCGCCGCGCTGGACGCGGCCCGGATCACCGTGAACGCCACGGATCTTGAAGTCACCGTGACGGGCGTGGAACCCGAAGCGACCATCACGGTCTACGGCGCGGACGGCTCGACCGTGCTCGGTTCGCACAAGAACAACGGCGCGGCGAACGCGGATCTGGTCATGGCCCTTGCCGGCACGCTCCAGGCGGGCGACACCGTGCTCGTGACCGTCACGGAAGCGTACCGCGCCGAGAGCGCCGCGACCGCCGCCGTCGCGCTGGCGGAGACCGCCAGGTTGCCGGAGGAACGGATCCGGGCGGACGCGACCGACAGCCGGATCACGATCACGGACGCGCCTCCCGGCGCCGTGATCGTCGTCTACGACGAGCAGGGCAATCCGATCGCCACGGTGAAGAACGATTCGGACGTGGCGGCCGATCTGACGGTAGACATCGTGCCGGAGCTGACCCCCGGCCAGGAAATCCGGGTGACGATCCGGGAGCCGGGCAAGCTGGAGAGCGATCCGGTCGCGATCGAGGCGCAAGAGACGACGCCCGCGCCGGACAACGCCCTCGACATCGACATCGACGTCGAGGCGGGCACCGTGACGGTCATCGGCGTCCCGCCGCATACCACGGTCATCGTGTATGACGGCAACGGCAAAGAAATCGGCCGGGAAGCCAACAACGGCGGCGCCCCGGCGGACATCGTCATTGCGGACCTCGAGCTGGACGAGTCCGTCCAGATCAGCTTCCGGGAACGGGACAAGCACGAAAGCGATAAACTGGTCATCGTCATCAAGGATCAGGCGCAAGACGCGATCGACGAAGCGATCGCCGAACTGGAGATCGACTACCAGAAGGAAGACACGTGGGAAAGCGTGACGCTGCCGGTCTATGTCGCCAGCGTCGGGAAGCACAACACGGCGGTGAGCTGGACTTCGAGCAAACCCGATGTCGTCGAGATCACGAAACCGCAGGGAGGCCGCATCGAGGCGCTCGTGCATCGTCAGCAACAGGACGTGAGCGTCATCCTGACCGCGAAGGTGTCGAAGAACGGCGTCGGGAAGACGCGCACCTTCCTGGTCATCGTGAAAGCGGCCAACCTGACCAAGACGGTCGAGGAAGGCTACCGGAAGGTCGACGTGATCGGCGGCGCGAACGCCGATGTCCGGAAAGATGTGGATGTCCATCGGGTCGTGCTTACGAACGGCACGCAGGAAGCGAAGATCGACAAGGCCGTCTTCGACCATGCGACCGCCGACCGGTTCGCGAATGATCCGAAGTCGCGGAACAGCACCGCCCGGATCTACGTGAATGAAGTGCCGGGCGACGAAGCCGACGAATTCGCGGTCGAAGTAGCGGGGACGGCGCTGGAACGTCTGCATGGCAACGGCAACGCGATCGAGGTGCGCACCGACTACGGCAACATCCTGATCCGTCACGAGACCATGGAGGACATGGTCGACAACTCGCTGGACCTGTATTTCCGGCTCGTGCCCGTGAAGGACGCCGCGCGGCAGCAGGCGATCAACAGCGGCATCCTGAACGAACCCGCCGTACAGAACGAGGCGGCGGGAGGCAAGGTCATCGACATTCCCGGCCGGTCGATGTTGGTCGAGACGAACTACAGCGGCTATCCGACGACGCTGACCCTGTACTTCGCGAAGAACGGCATCGAGGTTCCCGAGTCGGACGCGGACGCGTTCCTCGCATCGCTGCGCGTTTTCGTCGAGCACAGCGACGGCACGACGGACCTGCTGACGCCGACTCCGGTGTACGAGAACGGCAGGCCCGTCGGGGTATCGATCGTCATCGACAAATTCAGCACCTTCTCGATCATCCGACTGCTGGAACCCATTGCGTACATTCCCGTCCGGAACACGCCGGGCGAACCATCCGCCGGGCCGGAGCCGGGCGAACAGTCCGCGGGTCCGGGGCCGACCGCGCCCGGCGCGGCCGGTCCGGACGGCAGAACGATCGAGATCGTGCTGGACGGCGAGAACTATCGGGTGGATCCCGAAGGGTTCAAGGTCTCGGTCGGCGGCCGGACGATCGGGATCGCGGAAGTTGAAACGGCGGGCCCCGTCGTGACGATCCGGCTCAGCGAACCGCTGCCGGCCGGCTACCGGATCAAGGTGGATTACACGCCCGCGTCCGCCGGCGGCGGGGACGCGACGGAACCGCGGCTCAAGCCGTTCATCGGACTGGAACTCGCGATTCCCGGCTTCCACGCGCCGTACATCTTCGGCTTCGCGGACGGCACATTCCGTCCGGAAAACGCGATCACGCGCGCAGAAATCGCGGCCATCCTCGCCCGCAACCTCGATCTCCCGCCCGGCGGCGCGTACGCGGGACTGTTCGGGGACGTGCCCGCCGCGCACTGGGCCTGGTCCGACATCGAGCGGTTGAAGCGGTCCGGCCTGATGATCGGCGACGCGAGCGGCAACTTCCGTCCGCAGGCTCCGATCACGCGGGCGGAGATGGCGATGATCGCGGCGAAATGGCTCGGCGCCGATCTGTCGGCCGCGGGATCGCCCGCGTTCGCCGATGTCGACGGCGGCCACTGGGCGGCGGCCGCGATCGACGCCGCAAGCCGCGCCGGCATCCTCGTCGGATTCGAGGACGGCACGTTCCGGCCGGGCGAGCGGCTGACGCGGGCGCAGGCGGTCGCCGTCATGAACCGGCTGCTCGGCAGACGGCCACACAGCGGCATCGACGCGCCGACCTGGCCCGATGTCCGTCCGAACCACTGGGCCTTCGCCGAGATCGAGGAAGCTTCGCGGCCCCACCGCTTCCTGTACGACGATGACGGCCGGGAGACACCGGTGGAAGACGACATGTAACGCCGGACACAGCAGAACGGCCTGTCGGGACGACGGTTCCCGACAGGCCGTTCTTGCCTTCATGATCGCTTGCCGACGAACACGCTCCAATCTTCGCAGATCGCGCGCAGCTCGTCATCCAGATACGTCAGCGCCTTCTCCCGCAGTTCGTCCGGAACGCCGTAGAACGCTTCGGCGATCGAACCCGCGATGGCGGCCACGGTGTCGCTGTCGCCGCCGATCGAGACCGCGTTCCGGATCGCGTCCTCGAACGAGACCGCCTCGAGGAACGCCCGGATCGCCTGCGGCACCGTCCCCTGGCACGTCCCGTCGAACCGATAGACATGCCGGATCTCGTCCAGTGTGAAGTCCAGCGGATAGTAGTCGCGTTCGATCAGCTCGCGGATCTCGTCCTTGCCGGCTCCCCGCCGCGCCAGGAAGACGGCCGTCGCGACCGCCTCCGCGCCCTTCAGCCCCTCCGGGTGGTTGTGCGTCACGCCGGTCACGGCCCGCGACAGCTTGCGGACTTCCTCCTCCGTCCGGGCCGCGAACCCCATCGGGCCGACGCGCATCGCCGCGCCGTTGCCGAAGCTGCCGTACGGCCGCGGATCGTCGCTGAACATCCATCGGGCGAACATGCCGCCGTAGCCGCAGTCCTGGTACTTCCTGCCGATTTCGCGCATCCACCGCACGGTCATGTCCGCGGCCAGCGCAAGGCGGTCGTCTCCGCGCAGCCCGGCGGCATCGGCCAGCCGCTCCGCTTCCATGATCGCCCGGGCGACGGCCAGCGTCATGATCCCGTCGTCCGTCACCCGGCAATCCGCCGCGAACAGTTCGAAGTCCTTCGCCCGGTAATTGTCGAATTCGAACCGCGAACCCGCGATGTCCCCGATGATGGCGCCGATCACGGCCTTCACCTCCGGTCAGCATCCAGCATGCCCGCGATGACGCGCGGCATGGCGTGCAGCGAACATTGCTTCTCCACCGCGCCGAGCTCCCATGCGACCCGCGGCATGCCGTACACCACGGACGTGGCCTCGTCCTGCCCGATCGTCCGGGCTCCCTTGCGGCGCATCGCCAACAGTCCCTTCGCGCCGTCATACCCCATGCCCGTCAGGATGACGCCGATCGCCCGCTCCCCCGCTTCCCGCGCCACCGATTCGAACAGGACGTCGATCGAGGGGCAATGGCGGTTCACTTTTTCCCCGGCAAAACATTCCACCGTGAACCGTCCGCCCGTCCGTCTCACCCGCATGTGCCGGTCGCCCGGGGCGATCAGCACGGTGCCGCGCTCCGCCGCGTCGCCGGTCTCCGCTTCCTTCACGCGCAGCGGCAGCGCCTGATTCAGCCGCTCGGCGAACATGCGCGAGAACCGGGGCGGAATGTGCTGGACGATGACGATGCCGGGCGCGTCGGCCGGCAATCCCCTGAGCAGGGCATGGATCGCTTCCGGCCCGCCCGTCGAGGCGCCGATCGCGATCAGACGGGGCGCCGGGCGGCGCGGTTGGTCGCCGGTCGGAGGCGCGGCCGCGCCCGGAGCGGCTTCGCCGGATATCGGGCCGCCGGGCCGCACGATTTTGGCCCGGGACGCGACCCGGATTTTCTCGGCCAGCTCTTCCACGAACCGCTCCATCCGCCCCGGACCGGCGTCGGGTTTCGGAATGAAGTCGACCGCGCCGGCGCTCATCGCGTCGAACACGGCCGTGCTGACCGCGCTCATCACGATGACCGGAAGCGGATATTGCGGCAACAGTCTCCGAAGGAACTCGATGCCGTTCATCTTCGGCATGTGGACGTCGCACACCATCACGTCCGGATGGTGCTCCAGCAGCCTGTCCCGGGCTTCGTAAGGATCGGCCGCCGTGGCGACGACGTCGATGCCGGCGGCCGCGAGGCCTGTCGCGAGCAATTGGCGGAACACCGCGGAATCATCGACGATGAGCACCCGGAACGTCCTGCGCGTCATCCCGGTCAGCCCCTTTCCTCCGGCCTTGCTTCATGCCTTGCGGTAAATCGACGGCTTCACGTACGTGAACGGCGACTCGAACCGGTTGATCGTCTCGGAATGGCCGATGAACAGGTATCCGCCGGGCGCCAGGCTTTCGTAGAACTTGCGGATGAGCCGCCTGCGCGTATGCTCGTCGAAATAGATCATCACGTTCCGGCAGAAGATGACGTGAAACCCCTTGCGAAACGGGAACGGGTCCATCAGGTTGAAGCGGCGGAACACCACTTCCCTCCGGATCCGGTCCGCCACCGCGTACCGGCCGTCCCCGTGCGGGACGAAATAGGTGAGCCGCCACCGCTTCGGCAGCGGCTCGACCGATTCGGCGGGGTAGACGCCGCGGATCGCGTGCAGGAGCACGCGTTCCGAGATGTCGGTGGCGAGCAGCGTCGTATCCCACCCGATCTTGGCGCTCCCGAGATGCTCGTCGATCAGCATCGCGAGCGTGTACGGCTCCTCCCCCGTGGAGCAGCCCGCGCTCCATACCCGCAGGTCCCGGTCCTTCAGCCGGGGCAGGATTTCGGGCAGCACCCTGTCCCGGAAGTAGTCGAAGTGGTCCGGTTCCCGCATGAAGAAGGTGTGATTGGTCGTCAGCCGGTTGATCAGCGTCGCGGCCGCCTGGCCGCTCCGGTCGCGCGTCACATAGTCCAGATAGTCCGTGAAATTGTCCAGGTTCAGCGACTGCAGGACGCGGCCGAGCCGGCCCAGCACGAGCATCTTCTTCTCCCGGCCCAGATGGAGGCCGAAGCTCTTCTTCACATACGCGGCCAGGCGTTCGAATTCCTGCTCCGTAATGTCCATCAATGCCATCGCCCCGTTCCGCGTCGGAAAAATGAACCGGCGGGCGGGCCGCCGCCGGATCGGCAGACGCGCGGCCCGCCGCCGGACGGCTTGTCCGCTCAAGACGAATACTTGCCGAACTCATGATCGCTCAGCGCGATCTTCGTCTGGCGGCCGATCGCGACCGGCTCAGGCACGGCGTCGGACGCCGCCGCGGCCGGCTGGAAATCGCTTGCGGCCTGCGCGTATCCGAACGCGTTCTTGCGCAGCTTGAACCGCCGCACCTGCTCGTTCAGCAGGTTCGCCTGCGCGGACAGCTCCTCGCTCGTCGCGGCGCCTTCCTCGAGGTTCGCCGACGTCTGCTGCACGACCTGGGACACCTGCATGATGCCCTGGTTGACCTGGTTGATGCCGATCGCCTGTTCGTTCGACGCCGTCGCGATGCTGTCGACCAGCGACGCGACCCGCGACACGTCTTCGACGATCTGCTGCAGCGCGCTCGCGGTCTCCTGCGCGATCTTCGTGCCCGCGTCCGCCTTCCGGATCGAGCCCTCGATGAGCTCGGTCGTCTCCTTCGCCGCGTTCGCGGAGCGCGCCGCCAGGTTGCGGACCTCCTCCGCCACGACGGCGAAGCCTTTGCCGTGCTGTCCGGCACGCGCCGCTTCCACAGCGGCGTTGAGCGCGAGAATGTTCGTCTGGAACGCGATCTCGTCGATGACCTTGATGATCTTCGAGATGTTCTGCGCGGACGTGTTGATCTCGTCCATCGCGGTCAGCATTTCCTTCATCTGCTCGTTGCCGTTCAGCGCGTTCCGCTTCGCGGCCTCGGCCAGCTCGTTCGCCTGGTTCGAAGCGTCCGCGTTCTGCTGCGTCTGCGAGGAGATCTCCTCGATGGATGCCGTGAGCTGCTCGACGGAGCTCGCCTGCTCGGTCGCGCCCTGGGACAGCGAGACGCTGAGCGCGGAGATCTGCCTTGCGCCGGCGGCGACCTGGTCGGACGCGGTCTGGATGTTGTTCATGATCTCGTTCAGATTGTCGCTCATCTTGCGGAATGCGTCCGCGAGCTGTCCGATCTCGTCCTTGCTGTCGATGTCGATGCTCACGTCCAGATCGCCGTCGGCGATCCGATCAGCCGCAGCGACCAGCTTGCCGACCGGCTTGCTGATCATGCGCGAGACCACGATGCCGAACAGGAGCGACACGGCCGTCAGGATCACGACAGTCACGATCATGGTCGCCGAAGTGGTGGCGGTCGATCTCGACAAATCTTCGGCATGCCTCATGCCGTTCGTCGTCCGGGCGTCGAACAGCTCCATGATCATGTCGTTGGCCGCCGAAGCCTTCTCATCGCCTTCCGCCTTCATCAGGGCGACGGCCTCGTCGTTCCGGCCCGCAAGCGCCAGCGCGATGATCTCGTCCTGGACCGCCTTGAAAGCCTCGGAATTCCGCTTCATCTGCTCGAATTTCAGCCGGTTCTCTTCCGTCCGGATGGTCTTGCCGAATTTCTCGAAGCTGACATCGATCTCCGCCGAGATTTCCCGGATCTCGGCGGCGAGCTGCTCCTTCTGCGCCTGGTCGTCGCTTAGCAGTATGCCGGCCAACCGGTAACGGTTACGGTTAAAGTCGATGCCCGCCGAACCCAGATCGCCGAGCGATATGCCGTAGTCCGTATACAACTCGGTATATTTCGAATCCACGTTCTCCATGTTGATGATGCCGAACGCGCCCATGCCGCCCGCCAGGCAGGCGACGATGACGAACGTCGTGATCAGCTTCGTTCCGATTTTCATGTTCCTGAACCATCTCATGGCCGATTCGCCCCCGTATCCATCAATTGTTCAGCAATTGCTCGGTCTCTTCGTCCGTCAGCAGCTTCTCGCAGTCCAGGAGCAGCTTGACTTCCCCGGCCGCCTGGCCGATGCCCATGATGAAGCGGTTGCCGCGCTTCGTCAGATCGGGCGGCGCCGCGACCGCGGCGGCCGGAATGTTGACCACTTCGGCGACGCTGTCGACGATCAGGCCGATCGACAGATCGCGGATGTCGACGACGATGATGCAGGTCCGCTCCATGTACTCCCTGAACGGCTTGTTGAACCGCACCCGCATGTCCATGACCGGGATGATCTTGCCGCGCAGGTTGATGATGCCGCGCACGAAATCGGGCATGTCCGGTACGGACGTGATTTTCTGCAGGCCGATGATCTCCGTGACATACCGGATCTCGATCCCGTAGGATTCGCCGTCGACGATGAACGTCAGATATTTGTCCTTCTGCGAGTCTTCTTCATCCAGCAACGTATCGTTCCGTGCGGTCTCCGACATGTCCGTTCTCTCCTCCATGATTCATATTGAGCAGCCCCTGGATGTCGAGAATGAGGCTGATGCTGCCGTCGCCGAGCAGCGTGCAGCCGGAGACGCCCCTCACCCGGTTCAGCCTCCGGATGTACGCGGGCAGCGCCTTGACGACCACCTGCTGCTGGCCGAGCAGCTCGTCGACGAACAGGCAGAGGCTTCGCTCGTCCTGCTCCGCCATGATCAGCACGCCGTCCCGAATGTCCGTCCTGCCTCCGGGTACGCGGAACAGCTTGTGTATGCGCAATATCGGATGGCATTCTCCCCGCACCATGATCATCTCGTTGCCGTCCGGGTCGGTGATGATGTCGCGGACCTTCGCCTTGAACGACTCCCGGATCGCGGTCGTCGGGATCGTGTACAGCGCGTCGCCCACCCGGATGTTCATGCCGTCGATGATCGCGAGCGTGAGCGGAATCTTGATCATGAACACCGTGCCTTCGCCGGGGCGGCTGTCGACCGTGATCGTGCCGCCCACCTGGGCGATGTTCTGCTGCACCACGTCCATGCCCACGCCCCGGCCGCTGTACTCCGTGATCTCCTCCTTCGTCGAGAACCCGGGCAGGAAGATCAGCTGGAAGATCTCCTTGTCGGTCATGTCCGCTTCCGGCCGATGGAGCAGTTCCCTCGCCTTCGCCTTGTCCAAAATGCCCCGCCGGTCCAGCCCGCGTCCGTCGTCCCGCACCAGGATCAGCACCTCGCCGCCGTTGTTCAGCGCCTCAAGCGTGATCACGCCCGTCTCCGGCTTGCCCGCCGCCGCGCGTTCGTCGGCGGTCTCCAGACCGTGGTCGACGGCGTTGCGGACGAGATGCATGAGCGGGTCCGTGATATGCTCGATGATGTTCTTGTCCACTTCGGTCTCTTCGCCGACGAGGCGCAGTGCCACGCTCTTCCCGAGCTTCTTGCTCATGTCGCGGACGATGCGGTTCATCCGCTGGAACGTCGTGGCCAGCGGAACCATGCGGATCTCCATGACCTTGTCCTGGATCTCCTTTGTGATCTTCTGCAGATGCCGGGCCGCCTTCTGGAATTGCCCGAGTTGCAGCCCGGCGATGTCCGGGTTCTGCGTCACCATCGCTTCCGCGATCACGAGCTCTCCGACCAGGTCCATCAGCTCGTCCAGCTTGTCCACGTTCACCTGGATCGTCGTCTGATGCGCGCCGGCCGTGTTCCGGATCTCCCGGTTCGGCGCGCCGTCCGGCTTGCCGGCCGGCGGACCGTTGTCCATCGTCTCCGGACCGGCAGCTTCCCGCGCCGGCGGGTTGGCCCGGGCGTACTCTCCGGGCGCAATCTCCCGCACCTGCAGATCCTTCAGATAGCTGGTGCCGGACAGCGCCTCAACGATCTCGTCCCGGCTTCTGTCCGTGGCCATGAACAGCTGAAAGCCCTGTCTGCGAATCACGGCATCGGCCTCCGGATCGTCCAGCAGACTTTCCGGAATGTGGCGGAAGTCCGCCAGCCGGTCCCGGAGCTGGAAGACCGCCTGGTAAGCCCGGATGTTCGCCATCTGGCAGTCTTCCGTGAAGCGCAGCGTGGCGACGTAGCGGTACAGGCCGTCAGACGGAACCGGTCCGTCCGCCGCGTCTTCCCCTTCAATCCTTCCCCGCTTGATCGCATCGAGCAGCCGGTCCACCTTGCCGATCACGACCGACGCGTCGCCGTCGGCCGGTTCGCCGCTTCGCAGCTTGTGCAGCTCGACCTTGGCGAAATCCACCCCCTCGAGCATCAGGTCGGAAAGCTCGGACCAGTTCGCCGGCCGCGCCGGATGGTCGCGCAAGTACGAGAACAGATCCTCGAGCGCGTGCGCCAGGGCGGCGATATTGTGGTATTGCATCATGGAAGAGGAGCCTTTGACCGTGTGCATGATGCGGAAAATTTCATGGATCGCCTCTTCCGTGAAGGCGCCGGCATGCTCGCAGGCGAGGATCAGCTCCTCCAGCTGCCCGACAAGCTGCGCGGTTTCCGTCAGATACGCTTCGAAAATCGGATCTCCCCTCAGGTCGCTCATCCCGCATCTCCCCGTGTGATAGTGGACGTTGAGACAATAAAGGAGCCCGTCAGCGCATGACAAAGGCTGGCGGGCTCCGCACAAAAACCATACAGCCGGACGGCTGGCAACCTGGCAATCATAGTTCAACAGACGTTGAACCGTAGACCCATGGCTTTGCGTTACTGCCTTTCGACAGTTTTGCCTTTGTCGCGATATGGATGAATCTTTGCAAGACGCCAAGAATACCCGGACTTTCCGGAAAATCCTATGTAATATTCTCGTAAGACTTATTTTAGTCAAATTTTCTTATAAAACATGTGTGGATGATCATATCTTCATATTTTCAATTATGTTATAGTATTAATTTTTGGGTCTTTTTTCATACTACAAAAGTTGTATATAAAGGTGGTTGCTTGTAAAAAAGACGGATCGGTTCTGCGGATGTATTCTCCAGGCGGGATCAGACCACTTGACACCGAAGGGGAGGGGGAGCGCGATGGGAGAGAATTTATCAAAATGGAAGAGATCTCCTTCCGCTCACTCGGATCGCAACAAAAAAGGTTGCCGGTCATCGGCAACCCTGTTCGTCATCGGGCGATGAACTTTCTGAAGTTCTGCGCGAACCGTTCGACCAGTTCCCGCGCCGCCGCGTCGTAAGCCGCCTTGTCGCTCCAGGCGTTGCGCGGCTGCAGGATCTCCCCCGGCACGCCCTCGATGCGGTCCGGGCACAGAAGGCCGAACGCGGGATCGGGCGTGAAGTTCGCCTTCTCGATCGTGCCGTCCACCGCCGCGCTCACCATGCGGCGCGTCCAGGCCAGATTCATCCGCTTGCCGACGCCGTACGGGCCGCCGGTCCAGCCGGTGTTGACGAGGTAGACGCGGACGTTGTGGCGGTCGATTTTCTCGCCGAGCATATTCGCGTACACCTTCGGCCGCAGAGGCAGGAAAGGCGAGCCGAAGCAGGCGGAGAACGTCGCTTCCGGTTCGGTCACGCCGCGCTCGGTTCCCGCAAGCTTCGAGGTGTAGCCGGACAGGAAATGGTACATCGCCTGTTCCTTCGTCAGCCTGGCGATCGGCGGAAGCACGCCGAAGGCGTCGGCCGTGAGGAACAGGATGACCTTCGGGTGGCCGGCCTTCCCCGGAATGACGGCGTTCGGGATCATGTCGACGGGATAGGCCGCGCGCGTGTTTTCCGTCAGGGAAGTGTCGTTGTAATCGGCCGCGCCGGTCGCGGGATCGAGCACGACGTTCTCCAGCACGGCGCCGTGCCGGATCGCGTTCCAGATCTGCGGCTCCTTCTCCGCCGACAGGTTGGCGCACTTCGCGTAGCAGCCGCCTTCGAAATTGAACACGCCGTCGTCCGACCAGCCGTGCTCGTCGTCGCCGATCAGCCGGCGTTCCGGGTCCGCCGACAGCGTCGTCTTGCCGGTGCCGGAGAGGCCGAAGAACAGCGCGACGCCGCCGTCCGCCCCGACGTTCGCGGAGCAATGCATCGGCAGGACGCCACGGAACGGGTAGAGATAGTTGAGCACGCTGAAGACGGACTTCTTGATCTCGCCGGCGTATTCGGTTCCGCCGATCAGCACGATTTTCCGCTCGAAGGAAATGCAGATGAACGTCTCCGAACGGGTGCCGTCCGTCCGCGGATCCGCCTTCAGCCCGGGAAGGTCGATGACGAGAAATTCCGGCCGATGCGTCCCGAGCTCTTCTTCCGTCGGCCGGATGAAAAGCTGTCGCGCGAACAGATTGTGCCACGCGAATTCGTTGATGACGCGGATCGGCAGACGGTGCCGTTCATCCGCCCCCGCGTAACCGTCGAAGATGAACAGCTCCCTGTCCCGCATGTAGTCCAACGCCTTGCGGTACAGCCGGTCGAACCGTTCCGGCTCCATCGGCCGGTTCACGGCGCCCCAATCGATGTGCGGCGCGATGGAAGGCTCGTCCACGATATACTTGTCCTTCGGCGAGCGGCCGGTGTATTGACCCGTCCTGACGGCCAGCGCTCCCGTGGAAGACAGCATGCCCTCCCCGCGCTCCAGCGCGATCCGGATCAGCTGCTCCACCGGCAGATTGCGGCTTTCGTCCCCGGCGTCCGGCCGCTTCAAATCGGTTGTGCTGTATACCATAGCTGTTCGATCCTTTCCGCCATGTAGTGGATAGTGGATGAATTCCTCCGATTGTCCAGACCTTCAGCGACGTCGCGTCCATGTTCGCGGGTTTTAGGATTCCCGATTTTGCCGGAAATGCGCTTGCATTCGTGCGAGTCCATGTCACCTCTCCGAAGCATCCGATGTCATGCCGGTTGTTTGGACAATTGTACAACATAAATACGGGTTGTTGAAGGATTTAGTACGTCATATTTTACATATAGTTCATATTATTTTTCGCATGATTACATCCAATTTTGAGAACAATAGCCGGGGATGGGCGGCGGACAAAAAAAGAGCCGTTCCGCAAGCCACGGTCTTCGTGACTTGCGGAACGGCTCCCGATACGCGGTCCGTCCCGGATACGGCGTTACGACACCTGTTCGAACTGGCTGTTGTACAGCTCCGCGTAGTGGCCGTTCCTGGCGAGCAGCTCTTCGTGCGTCCCGCTCTCGACAATGTCGCCGTCCTTCATGAACAGAATCAGGTCGGCGTTGCGGATCGTGGACAACCGGTGGGCGATGACGAAGGAGGTGCGCCCGGCCATCAGTTTGTCCATCGCCTCCTGGATCTGGACTTCCGTGCGCGTGTCGACCGAGCTGGTCGCCTCGTCGAGGATGAGCATCGGCGCGTTCTCGACCATCGCGCGGGCGATCGTGATGAGCTGCTTCTGGCCGGCCGACAGGTTCACCTTGTCGTCCAGCACGGTATCGTATCCGTTCGGCAGGCTGCGGATGAAGTGATGCAACCCGACGGCGCGGCAGGCCCGCTCGATTTCTTCGTCGGTCACGCCCTGCTTCGCGTAGACGATGTTCTCGCGGATCGTCCCCTCGAACAGCCACGTGTCCTGCAGCACCATGCAGAACAGGCTGTGCACATTCTCCCGGGTCAGATCCTTGATCGACACGCCGTCGATCAGGATGTCGCCGTCGTTCATCTCGTTGAACCGCATGAGCAGGTTGACGAGCGTCGTCTTGCCCGCCCCTGTCGGTCCGACGATCGCGATCTTCTGGCCGGCCTTCGCGCGCGCCGAGAAGTCCTTGATGACGATCTTGTCCGTCCCCTCGTAGCCGAAGCGCACATGGCGGAATTCCACGTCGCCCCGGACATGGTCGAGCCGGGCCGTCTTGTGGCTCTCGTCCTCCATTTCCTCTTCGCCCAGGAACTCGAACACGCGCTCGGCCGCGGCCGCCGTCGACTGCAGGCTCGTGCCGATCTGGGCGAACTGCTGCAGCGGCCCCGTGAACAGCCGGATGTACACCATGAACGCGACGATCGTGCCGAAGCTCGTGTAGCCGTTCGTCGCGAGCAGCGCGCCGACGATGCAGACGACGACGTAGCCGAAGTTGCCGATGAAGCCCATCAGCGGCATCATCAGGCCGGACAGGAACTGCGACCTCCAGGCGCTCGCGTACAGCTTCTCGTTGATCTCGTTGAACCGTCTCCGCGCCTCGCGTTCTCCGTTGTAGGCTTTCACAATCGTGTGGCCGGCGAAAATCTCCTCCACATACCCGTTCACCATGCCCGTCTGCTGCTGCACGGCCGCGAAGTGCTTCTGCGACATGCCCATGATGCGCGCCATCAGGAAGAAGCCGATGAACGTGGACAGGATCGCCGAGACCGCCATGATCCAGTTCGTCCAGAACATCATGACGAGCGCGCCGATGAACGTCGTGATCGCGTTGATGAACGAGCCGATGCTGTTGTTCATCATCTGGCCGATCAGGTCGACGTCGTTCGTGACGCGGCTGAGCACGTCGCCGGTGGAGTTCCGGTTGAAGTAGGACAGCGGGAGGCGGTTGATTTTGCGCGAGATGTCGCTGCGGAGCCGCCTCGACACGCGCTGCGTCACGGTCGCCATGATGAAGCCCTGGATGTAGTTGAACAGCAGCGACAGCGCGTACAGCGTCGCAAGGAACGCGCCGACCCTCGTAACGGCGTCGATGTCGATGCCGGTCATCATGCCGGCCGCGATGATGTCGGTGATCTCGCTCAGCTTGTCGGGGCCGATGATATTGAAGACAGCGCCCAAGAACCCGAGGACGAGCGCGAAGATGATGGCCGGCAGATACGCGCCGATGTAGCCGAGCAGCTTGCGGATCGCGCCGCGGAAATCCTTCGGCCTGCCGCCCATGAACATGCCGGGCGGTCCTCCGAACGGTCCGCCGTGCGGTCCCCTTGGCCCGCGCGGACGCCGGTTGTAGTCGCCGATGTTGTATTCACGCCTGCCGCTCATGGACCAGTTCCTCCTTCGACAGCTGCGAGTAGGCGATTTCCTGATACGTCGGGCAGCTCGCCATCAGCTCGTCATGGGTGCCCATCCCGACGATGCGCCCCTCGTCGATGACGATGATCTTGTCGGCGTTCCGGATCGTGCCGATGCGCTGCGCGACGATAAGCACGGTCGTCCCCTTCGTCTCCCGCGCGAGCGCCTCGCGGAGCGCGCGATCCGTCCGGTAGTCGAGCGCGGAGAACGAATCGTCAAAGATGAGAATTTCGGGCTTGCGGTAGATCGCCCGGGCGATGGACAACCGCTGCTTCTGCCCGCCGGACAGGTTTGTTCCGCCCTGCGCGACCGCGCCTTCGTACTGCCCTTCCATCTTCTCGACGAAATCCCGGCTTTGCGCGATCTCGACCGCCCGTCTCACGGCAGCCGCTTCGTCTTGCGCGCCTTCGCCGGAATCTGTGCCGCCTTCGCCTCCGCGGCCGTACGCCACGTTGGAGCTGACCGTGCCGCTGAACAGCACCGCCCGCTGCGAGACGTAGCCGATGCGGCGTCTCAGCGCTTCAAGCGTGTACTCCTTCACGTTGCGGCCGTCCACCAGCACCTCGCCTTCGGTGGCGTCGTAGAACCGCGGAATCAGATTGACGAGCGTCGTCTTGCCGCTGCCCGTCGCCCCGATGAACGCCACCGTCTCCCCTTTGCGCGCGGTGAAGCTGATATCGCGGAGCACGTAGTCGGCGGCGTCGGGATATTTGAAGCTGACGTTCCGGAACTCGATCTCGCCCTCGGCGCCGGGCTTGCCTTCGGTCTCGGAGCCGTCTTCGATGCTCACCCCGGTGTCGAGCACCTCGAGAATCCGCCTCGCGGCCACGGCCGCGCGCGGCAGCATGACGAACACCATGCTGAGCATCATGAACGCGAAGATGACCTGCATCGCGTAGGACGAGAACACGACCATGTCGGAGAACAGGAAGATCCGGTCCTCCAGCCGCGCCGCCTGGATCACGTAGGCGCCGATCCAGTAAATGGACAGCGACAAGCCCGACATGATGAAGCCCATGCCCGGGAACATGACCGCGAGCGTCCGGAACGCAGTCAGGCCGACGCCGGTCAGATCCTCGTTCGCCTTCTCGAATTTGGCCGTCTGGTAGCCTTCCGCGTTGTAGGCGCGCACGACGCGGATGCCGGTCAGATTCTCGCGCGTCACGCGGTTCAGGTTGTCGATCAGGGACTGAATCTTCCGGAACCGGGGCAGCGTGATTGAAGTCACGACGGCCAACATGACGACGAGCACCAGCACCGCCACGCCGGTGGCCGCCGTCCACTCCCAGTTCTTGCCGGAAATCTTGACCACGGCCCACACGGCCATGATCGGCGCCCGCACCAGCACCAGCAGCCCCATCGCGATCAGAATTTGCACCTGGTTGATGTCGTTGGTCGTCCGGGTGATGAGGCTCGCGATCGAGAACTTGTTGACCTCCGCCATCGAGAACGACAGCGTCTTGTCGAACAGTCCGCTCCTGAGCCGCATGGACAGGCCGGCCGCCACCCGCGCCGCGAAATAGCCGACCACCATCGCGGATACCATGCTGCCGATCGCGCACAGCAGCATGTAGGCGCCGTTCAGCATGATCTCGCCCATGTTCGAGCCTTCGGACTGGACGAGCACGGTCACCCGCGACATGTAGCCGGGCAATTTCAGGTCGAGCCATACCGACACCACGACGAACAGGACGGCGACCGCCAGGTACATCCATTCCTTCTTCCGCAAATACTTGAAAATCCGCAGCATCGCATCCTCCACCTTCCGCCGTCGTTCAACCTTGCTTCGATTCGTGATCCATCTCGTGAATGCGCTTGAGAATGCGGACGAATTCTTTCGCGTCGCGCTCCCCCAGCTTGCGCAGCAGGTTTTCCATGCCGCGCTTCGCCTCTTCGCGGCGCTTCAGCGCGAACGCCCTGCCCGCATCGGTCGTGTGGACCAGCACCCTCCGTTTGTCGGCGTCGTCCTGCCTCCGCTCGACGAACCCTTTGCGTTCCAGATTGTTCAGCGCGGTGGCGACGCGTCCGGTCGTGATCCGCATCCACTTGCTCAGTTCGCCCGCCGGGACGCCGTCTTGATGGTGCGTCAAATAGATCAGGATTCCCATCTCGCCATGGGTAAGCTCACGCGGCTCCTCCGGAAACGGGCGGCACTTGTGCCTGTGCATGGACTCGAACAGTTCCTCGACCAGCCGGCTGTAATCCACTGACCCACCTCCCCGCGCTCGGTCGCAGATATCTTACGGTAAAAGCTTTTGGTATAAGGTATTGTACCTTCGCCGGTTGCCGGGGTCAACACGGGATCGGGCCGGGACATGTCGGGACATGTAATGTAAAAATGCATTATATTTTGCCCGAAAACGGCGGAAAGACCGAATGTGATGCATTTTTGCATTACATTTGCGGATATGGCCGAAAACCGCCTGAATGTGATGCATTTTTGCATTACATTCAAGCAACGGCGCCATCCGGACCCGCAGACGGCCGGAAATGCGACGACCGGCTGCGACCGGCGACGAACCCCCGGCGGACGACGTTTGCCTGGCCGCCGCTTCGGCGGCAGCAAAAATCCCGCCGGCCTTGACGACCGGCGGGGCACAGGCTCCTTCCGACTGCGCGCCGTCTCAGAGCGCGCCGACGATTTTGTGCGGAACGTACAATTCTTCGAGACAGGCGATATCCTCGTCCGTCAGCTTCACCTTGAACGCGCCCGCGGCGTCGTCGAAATACCCGGCCTTGGTCGCGCCCACGATCGGCGACGTGACGCCTTTGGCGAACAGCCAGGCGAGGGCGATCTGCGTCATCGTGGCGCCGTACTTCTGCGCCAGTTCATGCACGCGCAGCACGATGCCGTAGTCCGACTCCTGCGTGCTGTCGTATTTCGCCATGGCCGTTTTGTCCGTGTGGCTGCGCTTCGTGTCCGCCTTCCACTCCAGGCGCGACAGCCGGCCGGCTGCCAGAGGGCTGTACGGCGTGAGCGCCACGTTCTGCTGCTTGCAGATCGGAATCAGCTCCCGCTCATCTTCGCGATAGAGCAGGTTGTAGTGGTTCTGCATGGAGACGAACTTCGTCCAGCCGTTCCGCTCGGCGGCCAGCTGCATGTTGTGGAACTGGTAGCCGTACATCGCGGATGCGCCGAGGGCTCTCACTTTGCCCGCCTTGACGAGACTGTCGAGCGCTTCCATCGTTTCCTCGATCGGCGTGTCGTAATCGAACCGGTGAATGATGTACAGGTCGACGTAATCCGTGCCGAGCCGCTTCAGCGACAGATCGATCTCGCGCAGAATCGCTTCCCGCGACAGCTTGCCCTCGTTGAAGTATACCTTGGTCGCGAGGACGACCTGATCGCGGGGAATGTTGTTCTGCCTGAGCGCCCGGCCGAGATACTCCTCGCTCGTGCCGGCGGAATAGACGTTGGCCGTATCGAAGAAGTTAATCCCGAGATCCAGGGCGTGCCTGATCAGCTTTTCGCTGTCTTCATAGTTCAACGTCCATGCGTGAAAATTCGTTGAAGCATCCCCAAAGCTCATGCAGCCCACGCAAATGCGCGAGACCTGAATGTCCGAATTCCCGAGTTTTGCGTATTCCAATTAAATCTGCCTCCTTTTGTAATCCTGCATCTGTCTGCCGCAATTTCCCGACGCTTCTTTCCCGAATGACAGGATCACCTCATTTTTTTGATCATTGATGTCAACCACCCCGTGTGGTAGCCTCATGATAAACCTTAAAGTTGGCTCCAAGTCAAGACTTGCCATTTCCATCATGTTTCCAAAAAGTTTGCTTGCGGGAGGCGGCACGATGTATTACACAATCGGAGAAGTCGCGAAGATCATCAACATTTCTCCGCACACGCTGCGTTTCTACGACAAGGAGGGGCTGCTGCCCTTCGTGGAGCGGAGCGAAAGCGGCATCCGGAGGTTCAAAGAGGAAGATTTCGGCAAGCTCATGATCATCGAATGCCTGAAGAAGACCGGCATGCCGATCAAGGATATCAAGACATTCATCAACTGGTGGATGGAAGGCGACTCCACCATCGAGCAGCGGCTCGAGATGTTCAGGAAGCGCAAAGAGGCCGTGGAACGGCAAATCGCCGAATTGCAGGAAACGCTGGAACTGCTGAACTACAAATGCTGGTACTACGAAACGGCCAAAGCCGCCGGAACCTGCGCCGTGCTTCAAAACATCGCCCCGGAAGACATTCCGGAAGAAGTGCGGACCGCCAGGGAAAAACTCCGGCAGCCCCGCGGGATGCATTGAAACGCGGCCGGCACATGCCGGTCGTCCCATTCGGCTATAGTCGATTCTTCCCGCTCCCCCGCCTTGATCGGAAACACGGCGCCGACTATACTTGAATTAATCTTTCCGATGAGGTGAAACGGATGACGGTCCGCATTGTCCGAAGTAACTGATCCCCCGGGCCGGGTCAAAACGCGTGCCGGCCGCCTAGGGGGCAGTCTGCCCTTTTGGACCCGTGGGGATTGGGCGTCGGATGATGGAGACCTCATGATTTCACTGAACCGGAAGGAGATCCAAAAATGAAAGCATCGGATTACAAAGCGCTTTATGACCAGGTCGACCCGCTCAGCGGCTGGGATTTCAGCAAGGTCAACTGTGTGACCGAGGGGCCGGACCTCGACATCTATCGGGAAGTTCGCAAGGTGTGCCGGAAGTCGGATCTGCTGCTCGACATCGGCACCGGCGGCGGAGAGAAAGTGCTGCCGCTGGCGGACGACGTGCTGCTGCTCGTCGGCATCGACCAGGACGCCGAAATGGTGGAGGCGGCTTGTCAAAACGCCGCCGACGCCGGCGCGCCGAACGTCCGCTTCCTCAAGATGGATGCGGAGCGGCTGGAATTCCCGAACGACTTTTTCAACATCGTCTCGTGCAGGCAGTCGGAGTTATTCGCGGATGAAGCCGCAAGGGTGCTGGTCCCGGGCGGACGGTTTTTAACACAGCAGGTCAGCGAGGGCGACAAGCTGAACATCAAGCAGGCGTTCGGCAGGGAGACCGGGAAGCCCGGCGCCCTGCGCGACCGGTACGTCCGCGAGCTGAAGGAAGCCGGATTCCGCGACATCGACGTGATCGAATTCACCATCATCGAATATTTTCAATCGCCGGCGGATCTCATTTTCCAGCTGAAGCACACGCCCACCCTGCCCGACTTCGGGCAATCGGACGAGCACTTCGAGATCCTCGAGCGGTTCATTCGGGAGAATCGGACGGAGAAGGGCATCCGGACGAACATGGAGCGCTTCATCCTGACGGCCCGGAAACCGTGATTGAGCGAATATATGCAAGAAGGATACCCGGCCATCGGGTATCCTTCTTCGCGTCTCTAGCAGATTTCTGAACAGGCTCTCCAGTTCACCGACCCGCGAATCAGAAATCGACGGCTCTTCCGCCGCGCGCCGTCCGGATGTCGGATTCGTCCGGCCTCGGCGGCGCGATCGTCTCGACCGCTTCGCTCTTGTACTCCATCCGGTCTTCTCGCGCCGTAGCCGCGACGGCCCGCACGTTCGCCCACTCCCGGATGCTCCGGATCTGCTCGTATTGCGTGACGGAGAGCGGAACGGTGTTGCGGATCGCTTTTTGAAAATCGGCCAGCGTGACGCTCCGATCCTCCGAGAACGCCTCGAACAGCCCCGAAATGACGATCTGCTCCAGCTCCGCGCCGACGAACCCTTCGGTCATCTCCGCCAGCACGTTCAGCGTTCCTTCATGCAACTGAAAATCGCCGATCACCTTCGGATCCTTCAACCGCTTGGCCAGATGCACCCGGAAGATCTCCTTGCGCTCCTTCCGGGTCGGCAGGTCGACGAAGAAGATCTCGTCGAATCGTCCCTTGCGCAGCATCTCCGACGGCAGCGCGTGGATGTCGTTCGCCGTCGCGATGACGAACACCGGCTTCGTCTTCTCCTGCATCCAGGTCAGGAACGACCCGAAGATGCGGCTCGACGTGCCGCTGTCGCCCACGCCGGACATGCCGCTGAACCCTTTCTCGATCTCGTCGATCCAGAGGATGGACGGCGCGATCGCCTCGACCGTCTTGATCGCCTTGCGCATGTTCTCTTCGCTGCTGCCGAGCAGGCCGCTGAAGATCTTGCCCATGTCGAGCCGAAGCAGCGGAAGCTGCCACATGGCGCTGACCGCCTTGGCGATCAGGCTCTTGCCGCAGCCGGTGACGCCGGTGATCAGCACGCCCTTCGGAGCCGGAAGACCGTAGACCGCCGCGGAATCCAGCCAAGACTTGTTGCGCTTCATGAGCCAGCGCTTCAAATTCTCGAGACCGCCGACATCCTCGATCTTCAGATCCGTCTTGACATACTCCAGGATGCCGGACTTCTTGATGATCTGCCGCTTCTCCTCCAGAATGAGCTCGACGTCGCTCACGTCCAGCCTGCCGTCCTTCATCATCGCCCGGGCAAAAGCGTTCTCCGCCTCGTGCAGCGTCAATCCGAGGGCCGCCTTTGCGAGCCGCTCCTCCTCCTCCGGCGTCAGGTCGATTATGATCCGGCCGCCGCTCCTGTTGGCGTCGATCATTTCCCTGAGCACGGTCTTGATCTCCTGGAAGGTCGGCAGATCGAAATCGACAATCGTGATCTCCTTCTCCAGTTCGGTCGGCAGCTCAAGGACGGGACTGATGATGACGACGTTCTTGGGGCTCGCGCTGCGCTTGAGCGAGGGCAGCAGGTCGCGGATCTTCCGGATGACCTGATGATCAGGCTGCCGGTGCATGGAGCCGAAATAGATATGGAAATCCTTCAGCACGAACACCGCCGGGTGCTCGTACGATTCGATGAATTCGAGCGCCTTGAGCGGCGCCTTCGTCTCTTCCCTGCCCTTCTGGCCCTCCTCGGCCAGGCCGTTCGTGATGCTCCAGGTGAACACCCGGCGAACGGTTTTGATCACTTTCTCGTTCGTCGCCGCGGACCGGATGACGGAAATGGCCCGCTCTTCCTCCCAGGTCGGAATATAGAGGAAGGGGAACCGGGCCCGCATCAGGTTGGCGATGTGAATCTGAAACTCCGAGATCGAAGATTGATCCATAACAGCACGCGACCTCCGGCAATTGAAAATCGACAAATCGTCCCTATTGGGATTTCGACAATAGGGTTGGGTATCCCTTCACCTGCTGGTACATTATTCCCAAATCAGCGTGATCCATTTTATGATGGAAGATCTACGGATCAGCCGGACCGTTCGTTTCAGGATGGAGGCAAGACGCCGGGGCGCCGTTTTGGAAGAAAAACACAGCATCGCGAGTTTCTGTTCCAAAATTCTTTAAAAGTCAATCATGACATCGGGTTACCTTGGCATGGCTGGCGGTGTTGCATACGCTAGACGATGAAATCCTTTCATCAGGAGGAATCGTCTTGAGAAAAATCGCCGTAATGGTTGTTCTGCTGGCCGCATCCGTCATTGCCGCCTGTTCCGATTCCGGAAATGACGAAATCCTTGGCCGTTGGGTCATTGTGGAAGCGCAGGACAAAGTACAGACCAACAATTATTTCCAGCAGCGGATACGGGAACAGTCTGTCAGGACCAATTTTCCGTTCGGTTCCGCCATCGAGTTCATGAAGAAAGGTCTCGCCCATGCGAACGGCATCAGCATCGAATACGATTTCCCGGAGAAAGGCAAACTCCGGATGCGCACGGGCAACGGCCCCGACACGATGGTCGATTACACCATCGACGGGGATCGGATGCAGTGGGATTATGGAGACGTGATCGTGACGTTCGAACGGGAAGGCGGCCGGAGCGCGCGGACGGACGAACCGGTCGCGGATGATGGCGGGAATCGCGGAGAAGTTTCCGGCGGCGGCCCGTCCGGTTCTTATGAACCGCTGCCTGACGATTACTATGGGGTGGCGATGGAAGCGTTCCGGAAGATTCCCGGCACCTGGACGGGCTATGCGTTCAATGGAAGTCAGAAGATCGAATTGACGATCCATGAAGTGGATGAGTCCAAAGGTGTGAGCGCGGTTGGAGACGGACACGGCCTAAAAAGAGCTTTTACGCATGTTCCGGCCACGGTCAAGCTTGCCGCCAACGAGAACGCCCGTGCGGATGATTTGCACACGCCGGCGGATGCCGTTTTTGAAACCACCGCAAAAATACTTCTGGTCAAAAAGACCGGAGATGACGATTTCACCACCATCGTGGAAACATTGAACGACAAAAAATGGACCAGGAAAGACGAGCGCGTCGATCTCGAAGATTTCGCGCTTTCCTTCGAGGTCAGGGCCGACGCGCCGGAAGGTCCCGTGGACGGGACAATCCTTCCCGGGGGCGACGCGCTGACCGGCATGACGAAAGTGCGGTAAACCCGCCCGTACTTGCCGATCGTCATCGGGTTCGACCCGGAATCGCCTTTGCAGCGCAGCGGCCGGAGGCGCAGCAAGTGCGCCATCCGGCCCACCGCGGCGAATTTTCGTCTCCTCCCTCCCCTTCCGGCCCTCCTCGGCCATGCAGGTGAACGCTTCTTCCTTCCAAGCATGCGACCTCCGGCAATTCGACAGAAGAACCGGGTATCCCTCCCCCTCCCGATGGAACATCATTCCCAAAAAAAGGAATTTCATTTTCAGATGGGAGTATAAGGGCCAATTGAGTTGGCAGGAATCGTATCTCGACAGGCTGAGGCAGGCGAGACGCTCGGGGATCTCAAGGCTTACCGGCAGACCGGCAAGGTCATCGTGAAGTGAGGATATCCTTCGCCAGCCGCAAATAGCCGGAATGACCACAACACGCATCTTCACCGCGCACTCGTGTGCTGTAACGTTGGTATTCTCGTTACAGACCAATCGGCGCGGCACCGCACAATGCTGTAACGTGGTATCCTCGTTACAGACTGCCCGGCATGGCTCCAACCGAGCATGGTGCTTCCTTCCTACAACAGCCACCAGTAAATCGGAACAAAGATGATCGGCGTCAGAATCGCCGAGCACGCCATCGCGAATCCGCTGATCGAGCCCCGGATCTCGGAATCGAGCAGCAGGCGCGCGGTTCCGATGCCGTGCGATGTCGTGCCGAACGCGGTGCCGATCGCCGTGTCCGAGCGGATGCCCGTCAGGCGCGACAGAGCCGGTCCGAGCACGCTGCCCGTCAGCCCGGTCAGCACGGTGAACACCGCGCCCATCTCCGGGATGCCGCCGATCAGCGACACGATCTCCACCGCGACCGGCGAGGTGACGGTCTTCGGCAGCATGGACAGCAGCACCGGCCAGGTGCCGCCAAGCAGCCAGATGAGCAGCGCCGTGATGCCGATGCCGAACACGGTGCCGAAGGTCATGCCGGACAGAATGACGACGATCTTCCGGCGCACCAGCGGCCAGTGCCGGTAGATCAGCGTGCCGAGCGCGATCGTCGCGGGTCCCAGGAAGAACGACACGACGCTTCCGCCCGCGTTGTAGTCCTCATAGGGGATGCCGGCACACAGGAGAAAAAGGATCACCGCCGTCGCGGCCACCAGCAGCGGATTGAGCGACTTGAACCATCTGTCCCGGACCCAGCAGGCCAGCGCGTACGTCCCGACGGTCAGCGTCACGCCGAACAGCGGGTGGCTCGTCCACTCACTCATGCCGCGCCTCCCTTCTCTCCAGCCACTGGGTCAGCCAGCCGGTGACCGCCAGCGAGAGCAGGGTGCTGAGCAGCAGGCCGCCGACGATCGCCAGGGCGGAATCCCGGATCTCCCCGAACCAGACCATCGTGCCGACGACGAACGGCATGAAGAACAGCAGCATGTGCTTGAGCAGGAAGCGCGCCGACTCCTCGACCCATTCGATCTTCACGATCTTCAGGAACAGGCAGGCCGTGAACAGAATCAATCCGATCACATTGGCCGGCAGCGGCAGCGACGTCCACTTCTGAATCAGCAGTCCCAGCAAATGAAATGCAAGCAGTATGGCAAACCCGGCCATCCCTCTCACCACTCCTCCAATGGTTCCAGTATAGCACGAGACGGAACGCATGAGGGGACGAAGTATATGGCCAGACAAAACAACCCGCTCCGCCGGAGCAGGCCGCTTCAGACATCACCTTCTCGTTGTTCACGATTCATGATCATCGGAAATTACCGGATTGCCCTCGATCGTCTGCCGAAATACACCCACGCGCCCGCGATCAGCACGATCATGACGGCGGCGCTGAGGATAGCCGCTTCGAGTCCGAGCCGCTTTTCCTGTTCGCCGACTCTGAAATAACGTTCCTTGAGCGCGTTCCGGAACTGCTCGACGGTCTGTGGATCGCCGGGGCTGTATGTTCCGCTTGCGAGTCCGATTTTCGTCAGGGTGCCGGCATGTTCCGCGTAGATGTAGTATTCGTCGGCCGGCGGAACGTGAAGGACCGACTCGCCTTCCTTCAGGTTGAGCAGTCCGTGCGGGAGCTCGGGCGGATAGCCGAGCGCGTCCAGCTCGAACTGTCCGCCGTCGGCTTGCCGCGCGCCGATCGCGTTGACCGGCCGACCATCCTGGAAGATGACCGCCACCCATACGGGCGGCCGGTCGGCGAAGAGGTCATCCGATTTTCCCGTTACGAAGTCCGCGTTCAGGCTGTGGATCGGATACAGTCCGCTGAACGCAATGGCGCCCTTTTCCTCCCCGAATCCCCAATCGCCCGGCCGATCCGTGAAGATGATCTCCTCGACAATCCCTGGAAAAAATCGCTCCGCGAACGCCTTCGCCCCTTCCGGCGGCTCATTCGGGGCAGTCGAGGCGGAGGGCGCGCCAACCGGAGACAAACCGACGACCAGCGCCAGCATGGCCATTATCGAAAACTTGCGGCCAAGTGCGGACAATGGAATCAACCCCCTCCTAATGTAAAAAACGGATATATTCGATCATTACCCTGGTCAGTCATGCGAATGTGCTATTATCCAAATAACTGCAACCAGGGAGTGTCAGTGCCAGTCGTTGGAATCATCGGACACAGCGCAAGCGTCGTCTATAGAAGATTGACGGATCGGGAGGGCAAAAGGTTCAGCTTGCGCTTCTGCCGGAATCCCCAATTGGGCATGATGCCGGGAACGCCCGAATTTGCCGGCACGAAGGAAGGGTTGGAATTGGAAGACATGACGCATATCGCGGAGGAGGCGCTGGCGCAATATCCCGTGGCCGTGCGATCGGTCACATTCATAGCCCGGAGCGCCAACACCATCTATCAAGTGGAGGATTCGGCGGGGAGCCGCTTCTGCCTGCGGCTTCACCTGTCGGTCAGCGAGAGCCTCGAAGACTATTGGAACACGCCGGAAGCGATCCGGTCCGAGATGGTCTGGCTGGAAGCGCTCGGCCGGGAGCCGGATCTGACCGCCCCTTCGCCCGTCAGGAACGGGCGGGGCGAGTTCGTCACCTTCGCGAAGGGGGGCGCCTGCACGCTCCTGACCTGGGTGGACGGCGAGCAGCGGGAGCGCGTTGCGACCGCCCGTGAGGCCGAAGCCGTCGGCGCCATGATCGGCAAGCTGCACCGGCAGTCGGCAAGCTGGACGGTCCCGGACGGGTTCGCGCGCCCCGCGTTCGACGATTCGCGCATCTTGCAGACGCTGGAGAGGCTGGAAGAGCAGACCCGGGCGGGCCGGCTGCCGGCGGAGGAGACGGCGCTGCTGCGGCAGGCGGGCCTCAAGGCCGTCGCGATGATGAACGCGCTGGAGCGGTCGAAGGGGCGGTGGGGACTCATCCACGGCGATCTGAATCCCGGCAACATCGTGTTCCGCGGCGCGGAAGCGCGGCCGATCGATTTCGGCGCCTGCGGTTTCGGGCATTATCTGTTCGACCTCGGCTGGGCGATGTGCCATATCTCCCCTTCGCTCAGGGAACATGTGCTGCGGTCCTACGCCGCGTACCGCGAGCTGCCGGAAGGCCATGCGGGGCTGCTGGAAGGCTTCTATATCGCTTCGCAGCTCGACACGATGAGCTTCTGGCTCGGGCTGCCGGACTGGGCGGAGTGGCTGCCCGATCATATCCGCAAGCTCGCCGCGCGGGAAGCGGCCGCGTACCTTCGGGGCGAGCCGTTCCTGTTCACCGGCACGCCGTATTGGGCGTGAGCGGCGCGGTACGGGGCCGCTTCCGTTTCACCACGCCTGAATGACCGCAACCAGAATGTCCGGCGCGATCCATTCATTGCTGCGGTATTCCCACTCGTACTCCCAATCCGCCTTCACGTCGAAAAATTCCGCCACCGCGTGGATCGGGATCAGGCTTTGATCGGGCATGCCGTAGATGGTCATTTCGCAACAGCGGCAATCCTTCACGGCCTCGCTGAACAGGTCCCGGTCCCACTCGCTCTCCACCCGGCCGTCGCTGGCGATCCGGAACAGACAAGACTGCCTTGGAATCACGGTTCGGTCCCCCTTTACCCGGAAATTCGGACACGGAGGATTATACCGGGATCGCGGGGGAATTTTCTCCCTTGGGCGGCTCCGGCGATTCGAGGCCGAACACCCGATCGATCACATAGCCGACAAGCGCCTCTGCATCGACGATGCCGGCGCTGCCGTCGCCAATGTTCAGAAAAAGCTCGAAATAGCGGGCTCCGTGTTTTCGGACCGTACCCGTGACATGCTCGCGCGGTTTCCCGTCCTTGTCCGCCTCCTGCGGGAAGATGAAACCGAGCGCATCGGTTTTCAGCAGATAGGCGTAGGCGAAAATTTGCAGCGTGTCTTCCCGGTTCTGCCTGTGGGCATGCTTGTACTTCGCGTCCAGGACAACCGTCCTGGTCTCCTCCCTGTTCTCTCCCGCCGGCTTCCGGGTGATCTGCAAGTAAAAATCGGGACGAATGTTGTTCTGGATATGAAGCGGATGGTCGCCCTCCACCTCGAGGGCAGCCTCCGATTCCCCGTGCCCGCGGGCATTCGACGTCAACGGATACGCTTGTCCGTACGCGTTGATCCTGATTCCATAGGGAATATCCGAGCGGACAATCCCTGTCTTCGCCAGTTCCTTCAATTTCGAGTGAATGTATACCTCGAACAATTGCTGCATGTCGATCCAGTAGGGCATGACCTCGTACATCCGGCCCTGCCCGTCATTCCGCGCGCCGACGTAAGACCGCTGCAGGATCAGCTTGGCCAGGGCCATGGAAGGCTTGTAGTAGGCGTAATACCCGTTCGTCCGGACGGCGGCGAAATCGCGCATGGCGATCTTTCTCTCGCTCACGTCGCGCAGCGCGTGACGGCAATAGGCGATTCTGGAGGCCAGCGCCCCGGCGCCTTTCCGATTGTGCCGGAAGAAATCGCTCAGAATCCGGTTGGCGACGCGCAGGGCGGCCTTCAGAATCCGGTTCTCGATATTGTCCACCGTATTCAGGCTGTAGCGGCAATACACCCGGTGCTCCATGCCCCGGAGGACATTCAGGCGCACATGTTGTTTGAACACAATTTTGCCTTTGACCTTGCCCGTCATGTTCTCTTCCAGCTGCGTCATCCGGGGCTTCAGTTGCCTTCGGCACAGCTCGTAGAGCCGCATGACGAAGGCGAGCGCCGTCAATGCTTCGCCGGTTCCGTGTCCCTCCACTTTCACCGGCGGACGATCCGTGCAGATCGCGTACAGCGGCTCCGGACCGCTTTCGGCATAGGCCAGAAAATCTTCGTCCCGCGTCAGTTCCTCCAACATGAGCAGCGGGTCGAGGGCGGGAAAACGCGGCTCGATCCGCAGCGTCACCTTTTCCCCGTTCAGCTTCTCGACTTCCGTGACCCCGACTTTTCGGGTTGCCCTGAACTGTCCGTTCTCGATCACGATGGAAAATTGCTTCTCGAGCTTCTCCCGTTCGGCATGAGAAAGCTCGCCGGGATGGAGCATGTCGGTCCGGATGCTTTCATAATCTTTGCAGATAATCGCGCTGTTCATCGTTCAAATCCACCTTCTCCACCGCGCTCAAAAATTGGCTGATTTCATCGTCGAATGGCTTGTCGTCATGGCGCAGATTCGAAAGGAGGATGATCCGGGTCAGCCATTCGACCGGATCGTCGTCTTGCGAAACGGATTGAACCCTGGACGTGTCGATCCGGATGATGCCGTCCCGATAGTATTCGTACAGGACGGGAAGCATTTGATAGCGGAACCTGAGCTTCAACGCCTCCCGCATGGTCTCCGGTTGACCCGGATCGATCAGGAAATAGGTGTGCCCCGGTTGCACGTCGCCCGGTTCATAATCTTCCGACCGGTATTCCGTGCTTTTGAACAAATCGTCGATCACGTTGAACAGCTTGACCGGCAGCAGGAAATCCCTGTTGTGTTGCAGGATCACCCTCCAGTCGGGCAACAGCGGGAAGAACAGAAATCTGCGGCGAATCGCGTAGTCCATGCCGCCGATCGATTTGTCCGCCGTGTTCATCGTGCCGATCAGATAGAGATTTTCGGGAATGACCAGCGTGTCGCGGTCGTTTTTCGCTCCGCGAAGCTCTTCTTCATCGACCTCATACGGCGTTCTCACGGGTTGTCCGCGATATTCCAGCGCATAGATGAGTTCGCCGAACACATTGGCCATGTTCGCGCGGTTGATTTCGTCGATGATCAGGAAGAACAGCTTGTCTTTGTTCTCGCTGGCGATACTCGCGATCCTTCCCAGCGTCATGTTGACGGTTCTGTAGTCCGGAGCGCCGTCGCGCGTTTTCACCGTAATCCCACGGACGAAATCTTCGTAGCTGTACGAAGGATGGAACTGCACGATATCCCAGTATACGTTTCGCGTCAGTTTCTTGACTTCCCTGGGCAACCGATAATCTTTCAAATCTTCCTTCCAATCCGCTCCGCCAATTCCCGCAACCTCGGCGATCATTTTCAATGCCGAATGCGTTTTCGAAGTGCCGGGAGGACCATGGAGAATCGCTTGCCGCACCCCGATTTGATTCATGACGTCAAACATGTTTTCGGCCATTCTGTACACACCCGCCACTCTGATTTTGTTTCCCTGTTCGTCTTCGATCTCGTCATCCCGCTTGGCCCACAGGATTTTCAAGTTTGCGATGAGCGTCAACAGATCTTTGAAGTATTCGTCGTTGCTCTTTCCCGTCAATCCGGCTTTGTGATTGAGATCGGTTATTTGCAGATTGAAATTGTACAATTCCTTCGCGACGAACGCCCGCAGTGTTTTCATGTCTTCAATCGGAATCTCCGTCCGGCGACCCGTACGGATGCAATCATCGATGGCGTCCATATAGGCTTGATAATAGAAATAAATGATATCATACAGGAGCTGGGCGATCTTTTTCGCGCCGATTCCCGGCCGGCCTTTCCAGGGCGTCGGTTTGTAAACGGGCTCCGCAATGCCTCCCGTGATGCGTCTGAACAGGGAATATTCGCGCGATTCGACGCGGTAAGCCGAGCCTTCGGTATACAATCGATTTTTTTGATCCTTGGTCTGCCAGAATCGTTCCCGGATGTCGCTTGCCACAATCAAATGACCGGTATGCGATTTGACGGGATCTTGTGTCCAAACGATTTTCGGATTGAACAACAGATGATTCGCGATCGCCGCATTGCTGATCAGTTTGCTGTCAATGATTTGATCCAGAATAGTCAACACGCTGATCCATTTGTTGTCCGTATATGGAAACAAATCATCGAAAGCTCTGCGCGGCGAAGTTCTCAAGTCATAGGCTTTCTTCCCGGGATAGTTTTTCTCTTTCTCTTCCATCCTCCCGTATTCCGCTTCTTCCGCAATCTTTTCAATCTTCAGATCGTACCCGGAAATGTCATCGTACTCCAACGTCATGACCGGATTGCTCTGTACTTCGAGCGTTTTGATCGGTTCCAGCGCGCTCTCCCGCAAGACGCCGTCCTTCACATATTGCCGCAGCAACGGGGCGACCTGGTATCGCGTTTTCAACCGGGCGATCCGATCATTGTCGCCGAAATAACCCGGCCCCGGCATGTACAGGATTTTCTCGTGCTCATGGTAGGGCTGGACGTGGCCGTTCAAAATCCTCCACACTTCTTCCGCCTTTTCCTTCACGCCTTCGGACATCTCCGCATCCCGCACGCCGTTCCCGTCGCACAGTTCGTTCGGAACCGGGACAATCCGGAACCGCCGCAACAGCGCGTAATCCAGCGGTTTCTCGTAGCGAATCGCCGTGTTGTATGTGGCCACGATCACGAATCTGTCCGGAATGCTCCGCTTTTCCCCGTCCCGGAGCGTCACTCCGCCCTCCCGATACTCCAGCGCGTACAGAAGCTCGCCCAACACGCCGGACATGTCCGCCCGTCCGATGTCGTCCAGAATCAGGATGTGCCATTCGGAGGGGCGGCTTTCCGCCCGCTCGATCATTCGGAGAAGGATGCGGTCCCTCATCTCGTAAACGATCTTCCGCCGGGAATCGGTTCTCGCGGATACGCCCCGGACGAAATCATCGTACGAATAGGCGGGATGGCAGTGGACCAGTTCCCAGGCGCCTCGCCCGTCATCGGACGTCACGAGGCCGCCTTCGCTGCGGGTCAATGCTTTGGCCAACTCCTTCGCAAGCAGGGTCTTCCCGACGCCGCTTGCGCCCGTGAGCAAAATATTCCGCGTATTGCGATCCTTTTCGACCCAATCGACGAGCCTGTTTTTCAAATCGCTCAACGTGACTGACAGGTCCAATCTCCTGATCCTCCGGTCGCAAATTTTGCCGTTCTCCCGATTATACCCGTTAAGGGAACAAGCGTGAAGCCGTTGCATTCCGGCTTCACGCCTGTCCCGGTATGCCGCCGCCGCGGCGGCTATGCTTCTTCACTCCCGGGAATCGTCCTCCCGGATCATGATGCTTTCCGGTTCCTGCATAATGCGCCGCAAGGTCTCGAGCTGCTTCATGTTCAGATCCTCGATCCGCATTCCCGCGTTCAAGGCCCACCACAGCGTGCCGTCGATGGCGCAGTTCCCGCAGGTTCTCGGCGAAATCACCCCGAACGTTCCCATGACCGGCGGATAATCCCATCCCTGGTCAAAGGCTTCTTCGGGCGTCAGAATCTCCGTCTTGCCGCAAACTTCGCAGACATGCAGCAATCGCACGCGCATCCCTCCTCTCACCGGACAAAACCGATCCGCTCCCCGTGCGCCTTCCGGTCCGTAACGAACTGCTCCGACGCCAGAATGTCCGCCGCCGCCTTCTCGATGTCGCAGGTCAGGATCGTCCTCAAATCGTTATCCTCCCGCTCCGCCATATGGCCGACCGCCGTGTTGAACAACTTCCGCATCAGGCGCCCGTTGCCCAGATGGCTCGCGCCCATGCGCTTCAACCGGTTCAGCATGTCCCGGATCATCCGCTCCGCGGCAGCGAAATCTTCGATCCGGTATTCTTCGCGCTCCGCGAACCAGGCGAAGATGCGCACCATTTCTTCCTCGCTGTAATCACCGAACCGGACAATGTTCGTCAGTCTGGAGCGCAAGCCGGGATTCGCATTCAGGATGAATGCCCTCATCTCCTCTTCGTAGCCCGCGAAGATGACCAGCGTGTCGGGATTGTTCTCCATCTGCCGGATGATCTCCGACATCGCCTCGTCGGCAAAGATGTCCCGGCCGTCCTTGTTCAGGAGGCTGTACGCTTCATCGATGAAGATCGTGCCGCCCTTGGCCTTTTCGAAGACGCTCGCCACGAGCGGAGCGGTATGGCCCAGATACCGTCCGATCAGATCCTTCCGGGCGACTTCCAGGAACACATCCGATGCAAGAACGCCTTCCTCCCGCAGCATTCGCCCCAAAATCCGGGCCACGGTCGTCTTGGCGGTCCCCGGCGATCCCATGAACACGGCGGCCGCATGGGTCGGCGCCGTTTCCAGACCGGCGTTTCTTCTGAGCTTGTCGAACTTCAGACGGGCGACCACCCGCTTGAGCTGCCGCTTCACATCCTCCTGGCCGATCAGCCGGTCCAGCTCGTCCGCCGCGCGCGCCGGCTTGCCGGCTTCCTTCTTGTCGGAATTCGGCGACAGCGCGACAAACACCCGGGCAAAATCCGTCCGGTTGAGGGTGCCGGCGATCGCGCCCTTCTTCCGGATGGCCTTTCGCACAAGCATTTCAATATCCAGATTGCTTCGGAAATGCGGACCGCGGTAATCCATCAGACCCTTCACGAGCTTTCGGCGATCCAGCGTGCGGGACAGCGCAAAGCCGTTCTTCTTCGCAATATCCTTCATCAGTTGCTCGTAATAGCCGATCTCCGGCTTGTCCAGCACGCAATATTCCATGTTGAGTTCGAAGAGCGCCGTCTTCTCGACGGCCTCGATGCTCGACTTTATGAAATCGGACGCTTGATCCGGAACGAGGCTCACATAAACATAGAATCGCTTCGATCGCTCCAGAAATTCCAATCCGTTTACGGGAACCGTCTCGATGATCGAATTGCCTTCTATGATGACAGGGAAATGTCCCTTGATCCAGAAGGGCTCCCTTCGCCTGGATTCGCTTTCCGCCCCCACGAACGTCTGGCCGAAGCCAAACGATCTGTCTTGGTCCCAGGCGCCCAATTGCAAAGCGTTCGCCAAAATGACGGGAACGCGGACAAGGCTGCCGCCCTCGTACAGGACGGATCGGATCTGATCGCCCAGATCCATCTCGTCCCAGTCCGTGTCTTCTTCGTCCTCGTCGTCCCACATCGGAAACTCCCGGTCGTCGTCCCCGAAATCCCCCTCTTGCCGCCCGTTGTCCTCCAAAAACTTCTTGAACGCGTACAGAGCGCCCATGACCCCGTCTTGCATGTTGTGGCACCTGATCATCACCCCGCCGGCTCCCTTGAGACTCAACCCGTCGATCGCAGCGAGATGCGGCGCGCGGGCGAAATCCGCTCTCAGCTTGTCGTATGGCTCCTGCGGGAGCGGAATGTACCGCATCCATTCGCCGCTCCCCAGCTTGACCGAAATCTTCTCCGCGCTTGTCACATGCAGCATGAAGGCTCACCCTTCCTGTTCCACTCCCATGATGTCCGCAAGTTCACGATGCCAGAAAGCGTACATGACGTCCTCCGCATCGCCGTTCCAATCGAAGACGGCGCGCAGCGCCTCCGTATCCGCCGTGAACGATTCCGGGGCCGCGGCCTCCGGATTCCGGATCGCCTCGACGGTGTCAATGGCGCACTCCAACGCGCGGTAACAGATCAGCCAGTTGCCCAGGTTGGCCGGTTCCGGCCCTGCGCCTTCGAAATAACGGATATGGCGGCGCAACATGTCGTCCCTGAGCCGGAACCGCAGACTGTTCAATGGCCTCAGCAGCCGGAGAACGGCCTCTTCGGCAGCTTCCGCGTCCCGCGAGCGCCATGCTTCGCAGCGGTCGCGCAACCGTTGGAAAACTTCCCGCGACAACTCCCTGAGCCGCTCGAAGTCCGAATCTCTCCCGTCCCGCTCCGCCGCTTCGAACGTTTCCGCAATTTCGGCCAGCTCCGGATCATTCATCCGCGCCAGCGCTTTGACGACCGGGCGGACATCGTATTGCTCCCAGGACAGGCGGCTCAACAGCAGCATGAAAAACTCGGAGAGCCCGATCGTCCGCCGCCATTCGATCCCGACCCGTTCCAGCATCCAGACCCAGTAAGGCTTCACCGCTTCAGACACGATCTTCCGCACCTCCGTACAAGAGATCCGCCACATCGGGATGAAGTTCATTCGTATCGTCGTCGAACCGGTCGAAGTCGAACTGCTCGCCCAACGCAATCAGCGCGCCCAGATCGTAATACCGGCGAGCGAAGTCCCACATCCAGGCATCGGTCAGCCGGAATTCGATCGCGCCGGCGACGGCCCGGAGAAAATTGCAGCCCAGACAGACGGCGGCCAGGCTCTCGATCTCGCCGCGCTTGAACGCGGAACAGAAATGCCGCAGCGCGAGGCAGTCCAGATGATCCGCCATCCGGTTCAGGATACGGAGCCACTCGGCGTAACGCATGCCGATCTCCGTCCTGTCCGTTCCCGAATGCAGCAAGGCGTCGTCGATCATCTCGATCCGGTTCATCATTTCCAGAGCGAGATGCGCCAGTTCCGGGAAGAGCTTCTCGTCGTTCAGACGCATCAGTTCCAATTGCCTGCGGTTGAGCCGGTTCAGGTGACGGATCACGGAAGCCCATTCGCTCCGATCCCGGGCAAGTTCCGCGGATTTGGCGTCGATCGATTCGACCAGCCGCTCCATGGCTTCGATCGCCGGTTCGACATCATACTTCGCGTACTCCAGCCGGTCGAGGTACGCGATGAACTGCAGTCCGAGCAGGGACGTCATCGCCTCGGTGTCCAGACGGGACCAGGCCCATACGGGATCGCGCGCCAACCGTTCATGGACGTACGCGTGGAAGGACGGCTCAATGCATTTTCGCGGTTTCCGCAACATTGTCCGCTTCTTCTTGAGCAACCCGGATCCACTCCTTCGCATGTACTCGCCTCGGGGCAAGCCCGTCGGCTGTCGGTGTGAACCCACTATACAGCACATCCGAGGGAAAAAAATCCTTTGGTTCACCGGGGAGGTTGTTGCGGAGCGCCGTGACGGCCGCTAGAATGGGACACATGGGAGGGGATACCGGTGGATCGCAACCGATCGACCTCGATGCTGATCTACATTCTGCTGAAAGAGCGGAACAGCAAGGAGAAGGCGGTCACGGTCGGCTGGATCCGGGATGAATTGTTGAAACGCTGGCCGGATCGCATGGCGGAACGCGAGAATGGCCCGATAGCGCCGGATGCCAAGACCGTGAGGAAGCATATCGAAGAATTGATGGAGCTGGCCGACGGGGAGATGCTCGAGTGCGTCATCGAGACCTTCGAGCACAAGGGGACGAGACACTATTACTCCCGCCCCCGGTTCGAGGAATCAGAGATCAAGATGCTGTGCGACGCGGTTGCGTTCTCGCGGTTCATTGACCGGAAATACAGCGAGGATCTGATCCGGAAGCTCTCCGGAACGATCGGCGTCGACTGGTCGGGCCGATACCATCCGGTGCTGCAGACCAAGGATCAGGGGAGGCTCAGCTACAACAGCGAATTTTTCCTGAACATCGAATCGCTGTCCGAAGCCATCGAGAACAAACGCAAGGTCAAGCTCGTCTACACGCGGTACGATATTCGCAAAAAACTGGTCCCGGCCTATCCGGAGCATGACGGCGTCATCACCGTGCATCCGTACAGTCTGATCTGGACGCTCAATCACTACTATCTGTTCTGCGAGATCGAAGAGTCCGGAGAGCGGCGGTTCTTGCGCGTCGACAAAATCAAGGACGTCCGGCTGCAGGAGGATGCGGTCAAGCCGCTTCCCCGAACGTTGAACCTGACGAAGTACATGACCAATCAGGCCTTCATGTTCGGCGGCGAACCGGTGCAAATCACACTCCGGTGCCACAAGAAAATGATCGGACAGGTGATCGACCATTTCGGGGAAGACGCGGATATCCGGCCGCTCGACGATGACCATTTCGAATTTCATGTGGTCTCGTCCATCGAGAGCATGAAATACTGGGTTTTGCAGTACATCACGGCGATCGACGACATCCGTCCCAAAGAGCTGAGAAAGATCGTGGTCGATTTTCTGGAAGACGCGCTGAAACGCAACAAGACCTGACGCGGGGCCGGAACCCCCTGCCCCGATGCCAATTGTCCGGCGACGCTACCAGCGGAACGGCGTCGTGCCGAAGAACAGATCCGGGTTCACCGGCGTGTTGTGCGCCCAGAACGTGAAGTGCAGGTGCGGCCCCGTCGAGAAGCCGGTCGAGCCGACAAGGCCGATGATGTCGCCCTTCTTCACCGTGTCGCCTGTGCTCACGTGCAGCTCCGACAGATGCGCGTATTGCGAGAACAGCCCCATGCCGTGGTCGATGTAGATCGTAAGCCCCGTCAGGTACAGGTCGTCCGCCAGCGCGACGACGCCGTCGTTCGTCGCCGCGATCGGCGTCCCCTGGGGAGCCGCGAGGTCGATCGCGTTGTGCGTGCTGCTCAGCTTCCCGTTGATGTAGCGCGTGTACCCGTAAGGCGTGGACAGCCGCCCCTCGATCGGTTTGAGGAACGGCGAGTCGAACAGGAACGTCGCCGCGGAATGCGACCGCGCCTCGTCGATCTTCTTCTGGTCCTCCGCGATCCGCTCCGTGTTGCGCCGCATGGCCTCCATTTCTTCCGTGACGGTCAGATATTGCGTGTCGAACGTTTTGGCCTTGACCGTAAGCTCGGCGTCGCCGATCGTGTAGACGCCCGGCTTCGTCGAGCGCGGGATGGGCAGATAGGTGAAGTAGCCGGTCTTGTAGGGCCTCAGCGTGTACGTCTTCCCCTGCCACTCCACTTCCCCCGGTTCTCCGCGCCGCACCAGAATCACATCGCCGGGATAGGTCTCATTCGGGAGCAAAATCCACCCGGGCCCCGGCTTCATCACCTCTTGCGGAACATCGTACAGCGCCGCCTCTTCCGCCCGCAGCCTGCGCCGCTCCCGCTCCGCCTCGATCGCCGCGCGCACTTCGGCGGTGATCTCCTGATGCCAGGTGTGCCCGCCGTCGACCGATACGAGGAGCGGCCTGTCCAGCCCTTCGCCCTCGTCGGCCAGCGCCCAGCCGATCCGGCCCGAGAGCGGCTGCACCCGCTTCGCCGCGATCCGCCGGCCGTCGATCACGATCGGCAGGGACGGGTCGAAGTCCAGATACGCGGCCTCGATCTCCCGCAGCGCCGTGCGGAACGCCGCCTGCCCGTCAGGCGCGGCTTCGACCGTCCTGTCTTCGACTTCTTCACCGGAAGTCCCCGCTTCCCTGCCGGTCCCGTCCGACCCGTCCGCGCCCGCGCCGCCCTCCGCCGGCAGCCCGTCCGGCGCGTCCTCCGGCGACGCGTCATCCGCCGGCATCGTCCAGTCCGGTCCCGCTTCGCGCCAGGTGACGCCGCCGTCCCCGGTCACCATGACGACTCCGTCTTCATACCGGAACCAGCCCGAATCCAGATCCAGCATGCGGAAATCGACGATCGTCCGCTTTGCGGGCTCCGGCTCCGGTTCCGGCTCGGGCTTCATAACCGCAGCCGCCTGATCGGCCGCCGGCTGCCCGCCGTCCGCGGGTTGCCGCGCGCCATCCTGACCCGGATCGGTCAGCCACAACGCCAACAGCCAGACGCCGGCCAGCGCCATTGTCGCAAGCGCGATTGACCCTAACGCGAGTCTTCCTTTTTTCTTTCTCCTGTTTCGGTCCGCGCGGCGCGGCGTCCGGCTGTCGGCTCCCACGTTCCGTACCTCCCGCATAAGTCTCGCATCACGCTTTTCTTTTTTTCCATTGTAGCATCGAGAAGGCGGATCAGACAGAACCTAAGCGGCCACGACATGCAAAAAAATGCAGTACATTTTCCCGAAAAAAGACCGGAACGCCGAATCTGCTGCACAATCGCATGATCTCCGCCGATTTCCGCAAAAACCGGCCAAATCTGCTGCACATTTGCCTTGCATCGCGTCCCGGTCGCCATAAACCACGGGCCCCGGCGCATGCCGGAGCCCGAGAATTGACTTAATAGATTGCAATCTTGCCGTACGGTCCGTCGATGATCTCGATCTTCGTTTCGAAGATGTCCGTCAGCAGTTCCGGCTTCATGATCTCCTCCACCGTACCAAAAGCGGCGATCTGCCCGTTCTTCATCGCGCAGATCCGATCGGAGTACCGCGCCGCGAAGTTGATGTCGTGCAGTACCATCAGGATCGTCCGGCCGAGTTCATTCGCCGCCCGGCGCAGATGCTCCATCATTTGCACGGCCCGGGCGATATCGAGATTGTTCAGCGGCTCGTCGAGGAGCACGTATTCCGTCTCCTGGCAGAGCACCATGGCGACGTAGGCCCGCTGCCGCTGGCCGCCCGACAGTTCGTCCAGGAACCGGTGCTCGAGGTCGGTCAACTCGAAGAAGTCAATGTATTTCGAGATGATGGCCTCGTCTTCCTTCGTCAGCCGGCCCTTGGAATACGGGAACCGGCCGAAGCCGACGAGCTGCCGCACCGTCAGCCGCGTGATGAAGTGATTCTCTTGCCGCAGGATGGTCAGCATCTTCGCGATGTCGCTCGATTTGGACTTGGCGACGTCCATGTTCGCGACCGTGATGCTTCCTTCGTCCATGTTCAGCAGCCGGCCGATCATGAGCAGCGTGGTCGATTTGCCCGCGCCGTTCGGCCCGATCAGCGAGGTGATGCCCGCCTTCGGGATTTCGATGTTGAGCGGACCGATGACGACTTCGTCACCGTACGATTTCCTGACCTGCTTGATTGTAATCATAGCGTCCTCTTCCTCAGAATGACGATTAGAAACGCAATTCCGCCGAACAGCTCGATCAGGACGGACACGACGGTCTGCGCGCGGAATACGTGGTACAGCAGAAAATACGCGGATGTCAGCACGCTGAATCCGATGGCGAAGGCCATTGGCAGCATGTACCGATGATCGTAGGTTGGTGCCGCCTGATAGCTCAACATGGCAATCAGAAAACCGAAGAACGTCATCGGGCCGATCAACGCCGTTGTCGTCGCCATCAGCACGGCGATCAGGATGAGGAACAGGATGACGTGCGCTTGATAATTCACGCCGAATGCGGTCGACACGTCCCGGCCCAGCGACAGAACGTTCAGCTTCCGGGACAGCAGATACAAAAGCAGCACCGTTGCCAGTACAAGCGGAATGACGATCGGGAAATATTCCGCATCCGCATTGTTGACCGAACCGATCAATCGGGATTGCAGCAGGTCGAACTCGGATGGTGAGAGCACCCGACGCATGAAGCCCGACATCGAGTTCAGCCCGGCGCCGATGATGATGCCGATGAGCAGCATGAGGTGCAGATTGCCGTATTTGCCCGACAGCAGCCAGCCGAACAGGATGAGGCTCAAGGCGATCATCAACGCGACCTGCAGGAAGAAGGCGCCCGTGCCGCTGAACTTGGCAAGCGCCGACGCGCCGAAGAAGAAAAGTACGCTGGTCTGGATAAAGGAATATAACGATTCGTACCCCAGCAGCGACGGCGTGATGATCCGGTTGCCCGTGACCGACTGGAAGGCGACCGTCGCGAAGCTGTGGCAGAGCGCCGCGACGAACATGGCGACAACGGCGGTGAGCCGGCGCTGGACCACCGGGATGAACGACGGCGAATCGACCGGCACCGGATTTTTGTACAGGATGAGTCCGAGCGTGGCGAGCAGCCCGATGCCGAGGAACAGGACGAGCAGCAGCCAGTAACGGCGCGCGTCCCTCCGGGTGCGGAACGCGCCGGTCATTCTGGCGCGAAGGCTCCCCCCGGCGCCGCGATTTGTGGCAAGACCGATTTCGACTGTGCTCATCGCAGCCTCCTGCTTCTTCGTTGCCGCAGCAACATCAGGATGAAGACGGCCGCCCCGATCGTGCCGAGAATGAGCGAAACCGGCACTTCAAAGGGCATGATCACGACACGGGCGATAATGTCGCACAGCGTGATCGTTCCCATCCCCATCAGACACACCCACGGCAGATTGCTCCGCAGATCGTCGCCGCGGATCATGGAGATGATGTTGGGCACGATGAGGCCCAGGAACGGAATGTTGCCGATCACGGCGGCGACGATGCCGACGCAGACGGCGATCAGGGCGTTGGCCAGCAAGATCAGCCGGTTGTAGTTGACACCCAGCGTCGTCGCCACATCTTCTCCGAGGCCCGCGATGGTCAGACGGTTCGCATACAGGAAGACCAGGAATGTCACGATGACGATGATCCACAGGTATTCGTACCGGCCGGCCTGAACGGGAGCGAACGAACCGATGAACCAATTCTCGATCACCTGCGACATGTTGAACCAGAGCGTCACGAACGTGGAGAATGCCGAGATGACCGCGCCCAGCATCAGGCCCATGATCGGCACGATCAACGACGAACGCAGTCTGACCCGCCGAAGGAAGAGAAAGAAGACCATCGTCCCGACAAATGAGAACACGATGGCGCCGGTCATGCGCATGACGAGCGTCGGACTCGGGATCAGAAGATATACCGCCAGCAGCCCCAGGCCCGCCCACTCGTTCGTTCCGATCGTGGTCGGCTCCACCATTTTGTTCCGGGTGACCAGGTGCATGATCAGTCCGGTCATCGACATCGCGGCACCGGTCAGCATCAGGGCGATGGTGCGGGGCACCCGGGTGATGAAGAACATATCCCTGCCGTCCGCCTGCCCCCAGATGTCGTACACGCCGGTAAACAGCGAGACGACACCGAGGGCGATTACGGCGAGAACGGCAAGCGCGAACGGGACGGTCAAGATGCGTCCGGATTTGTTTTTCTGTTCGGAAATCCGGGGTTGAGACCGGATTTCAACTTCATTCACCGCATGCATGGGCACGGCGCGTTTGCTCCTCGGTTTACTTCTTCATCAGATCGGCGATTCCTTGGAAGATCTCGATGAACGTCTGGATCGATTCGTTGGTGTACGTATCCGCAGGGGCGATGTAGATTTGACCCTTCGATACGGCCGTCGTGTTCTGCAGCGCAGGAGCATTCGCGATGACGTCCTGTGCCGGTACGCTTTCCGTGTTGCTGATCGAAGCGTCGCGGTCCAGAACGAACAGCCAGTCAGGGTTGCTCTGGGCGATCGCTTCCACCGAGACTTCGTCGCCCTGGTGGTCGGTCGTCGCATTCTCGACTTCCAGCGCGGGCACCCAGCCAAAGATGTCGTACAGCGGACCCCATACGCGTCCATTGTGCGGCGACGAGTAGCCGATGTTGCCGCCCGACACGATGACGCTCATCACGGTGTCCGTGCCGTTGTAAGCCGACTTGGCGGCTTCCAGCGCCTGATCGAACTGCTCGTTCAGCGCTTTCGCTTCGTCGTTCTTGTCGAAGATCTGTCCGAGCAGCGTCGTGATGTCCTTGAAGCCGTTCACCAGCTTCTCGCCCGCAGTGCCGTCGGCGGCGGACACGTCAATGTTCAGATTGATGACCGCTGCGTTCGGAACCAGCTTCTTGATGTCTTCATAGAAGTTGGCGAAGCGTTGACCGACGATGACGAGCTCCGGATTGACCGCCGCGATCACCTCAAGGTTCGGCTCACGGTGGTTGCCGATATCCAGCACCGACTCATCCTGCACATACGCGGAGTCTTTATTCATGACCCCTTTCGGGACCGCAGAAAGCTGAATGCCCCAGGCTTCGAGCGTTTCGAACGTCCGGTTGTCAAGCGCCACCACGTTTTTCGGATTGACCGGAATGGTGATCGTGTTGCCGTTCTCGTCCGTATATTCGACGGTTGCCGGTTTCTCGGGCTCGGCTTGTTCGGTTGCGACCGTTTCGGAAGACGCGGCATCGGAGCCTGCAGCGGCGGTCGTGTCATTGGCGTCGGAGCTGCCGCTTCCGGAGTTGCTGTTCGCGCTGCCGCATGCCGCGAGGGCCAGAACCAGTACAGCCATGAGCAGAAGGATTGCATAACGTTTCATTGCTTCTTCTTCCCCCAATTGATAATGAATATCATTCGCACAAACGTGATTATAGCAACGCCTCTCATGATTTGCAACACGGAAATGGTGAAAAAATCTTGTCTGCAGCAGCAGCTTCCCGGCTTCACGGCCACTGTTCCGTGGTATCCACGTTGCAAACCGATTCGGCATTTCCCCTCCTCTCACTGCGGCCGCCATATGAAAAAACCGCCCGACGGATCGTCGAGCGGTTCTTGTACAATTGCGCTTATCGGCTGATTCGGATCCTGAGGGTTCCCATGTCTTCGGAGGAACCCGACAACTTCAAGCCGGTGATGACCAGATCATACCGGTTCCCGGCTTCAGCCGGGCCGATCTTGAAATAAAGCATGGCTTCATTTCCCGGATGGGTGCCTTGCAACGTCCATAATATCGCAGTTTGTCGAATTTGGCATCTCTTTGTCCGGCAAAAAAGAGAGGACGGGAGCCGTCGGCTCCCATCCCGCGTGTATGCCGTCTTCCGACGCCGCCGGCCCTTTCAAATCAGCCCCGACAGCCGCAGCAGCCTCTGGACGGGCACGGCCGTCTCCGCACGCGCTTGACAAACATGGCCGGCGTCGCATATATTTTGTTTGATCGAACAATCAATATCCGGACGCCTGCGGGGTGGCATCATGAAGGAGCAAGAGAAGCGGGAGAACATCATCCAGGCCGCGTATCGGGTGCTGGCCGAGCGGGGCTACGACGCGGCGTCCACGAAGGAGATCGCCCGGGAGGCCGGCGTGGCCCAGGGGCTGATCGGATACTACTTCGCAAGCAAAGACATGCTGTTCGCCGAGGTGTTCCGCCGCGAGTCCGAGCGGTATTGTGAATCGCTCCCGTTCATCCGCGAACAGGGAGAGCGCGAGGTGAGCGCGGAGACGATCCGCGCCGTTCTGAGCGTGCCGAAGTCGAGGGCGAAGGACGATCCGTCATGGATCAAGCTGCGCTATGAGCTGTATGCGCTCGGCATGCGCAACGATGCCGTCTCCGCCAACATCCGGGACACCCTCGAGCGCAAGCGCGAACATCTGACCGGACTGATCCGGCTCGTCGGCAAGCTGCCGGAGGACAAGGCCCGCGCGCTCGCGCCGATCCTGCTCGCCGTCTTCGACGGCCTGGGCATGCAGCACCTGTGCGACGATGACTTCGACTACGACGGCGCCTACGACGTGTTGGCCGATATGCTCGAAGCCTATGTCAAGCGCGCAACCGGGGGCAACCCCTGATTTTTTGTTGACGAATTTTGTTTGAACGTTCAAACAATATAGTGACCCATGGCCTCTGATCTTGCCAACGAAACGGTCAATCGTTCATTGTGACCACTCATGCGGTTTTGGAATCGTAACGAAACGGAGACACGCTATTCGCGCCGAAACCTGCCGAATTCGGTTCGCAAACGGCAAATTAGGCCACTAGCGTTGCATCAAACTTCACACCAAGAAAGTTAGGTTGAATAAATTCCTATTTCTGCAAGATAAAGATGCATTTCACCTGTTCAAGGCATAAAAAAACTCCTATTGTTGAGATGTAGGCATG
>Ga0310825_100347_pt1 | contig 54860 bp, 44 predicted proteins | sample WT_ome_9_FD_202243 | JGI IMG/M metagenome (GOLD analysis project Ga0310825, IMG submission 202243) | Sorghum-adapted microbial communities enriched on wild type (WT) sorghum from Joint BioEnergy Institute, Emeryville, California, United... ... | reverse complement strand
AGCAGAAGGAGCCAAACGAAGACGGTTTAGAAGCAATCCCGAGAAGTATCTTCGGGAAACGGAAAACAAGTATTGTATGTTAATTGGTCAGTCGTAGTTTTTTTTTGGGAAGCAAAACAGAAGGAGGAAAATATAAACAATGAAGAGAATATATATAATAGCCGTTATTTCAGGATTTGGTTGTTTCATAGAAATCAAAAATTCGACCAACATTGGGGGTGGTGCGATAATGGAAATGGAAATCCAGGCAAACGACCGAAAAAGACTGAACCATTATTCAATACTCGTGCTGGACCAGTATCAGGTCAACATCGAAGGAATGAAACGGATTCTCGAACAGGAATCGGGAAGCCATTTCCATGTCTGCGGCGCAATGGATCTCAACCAGGCCGTGCAAGAGATGCGGTGCCGTTTTTTTGACTGTGTGCTGGTGGATCTCTTATATCCGGAAGTTTTGAAAGCGATTACGAAAATCAGCCATTGCAGTCCGGACTCCAGGATTCTCGTCATCACGAATGAGGATCCGGCGCCGTATTTCAACCAGATGATTCAAGCCGGCGCCGTCGGTTTCATCAGCAAGAGCAGCAGTCCGGAGCAGCTGGTCGGCATTCTGCTTGCCGCCATCGAAGGCCGGATGTACGTTCCCGTCCATCTCATCAGGGAATTGAGGAGGACCGTCCTGTATATCAAGCACCCGGGCGGCGTGAAATGCGAAGAGATTTCGGAGCGGGAAGAAAAAGTGCTCAAGTATCTCGCCCTCGGATACACTTATGGAGAAATTGCCGCCCAAATGTATGTGAGTCAGCGAACTATTGAAAATTTGGTGTTCAATTTGTGCAAAAAATTCAATGTTTCGTCGCGCAAAGGCGTAATTGACAAGGCGCGTGAGTTCAAGCTTCTGCCCAAGAGCATGGTCATTTAGCCATGGACGAAAAAGCACAAAGGCCGGAAGCTGTTCTTCCGGCCTTTGTGCCCGATCATACACAGGAGCAGTATTGGTAGCAGGTTCTGCCGGTGTAAAGATCAATGAAGGTCCTTACGCGCATATTGCCGTTGCAGGGCGTGCTGAGGCAATAATTCCGGGTATCCACGCACATTTTTGCTCACCTCCTTTCATGACGCGGGCCGAATCCTCAGCCTGTTTTCAATAAGCTTGCATTCTCATAGAAACCTTCCGACAACAAGAGTTCCAGTGCATCCGCGTCCGGAATGCCGCCTTTGGCGGCGATCAATCCCGTGCCGGTGACATAGTAGCCGAACGGGAAGGCGGATACTTGCAATCGGGTCATGAGGTCGTCATTCAATTGAAAAACGGGAAATGTGAACTTGTGCTCCCGGGTTTTGTTTTTGATGGCGGTTTCGTCGCCCTCGACGAAGAGCAGGAAGTTGACGTCCTCTCTTTCGGCGTAAGTGTTGAGCAAAGGATATAATCCGTTGCAAGCCTGGCAGCCGACGGAGGTAAACAACAGGACGGTGGAAACTCCGGGCCGGATCAAATCCATGATGGATTCACCCGTGATGGATCTGATGTCCAATTCGGGCATCGGCTGCCGCAACGGCAACCCGAAGTCCTGAAGGTCCAGTCTGTTCTTTCGTTTCCATGGCTGGGGCAATTGCATATAGGCGAAGACAAGCAGCAACACGACGATCCAAAGCGTAATGTGGGAAACAAGCTCCGCGTGGTCCATCCCTGCTTCTCTCCCTCTCATGAGGCTTTTTTCATTTTGAACTGTCTGGCAAGAGCCATGAACAGGATATATGCGACAAACCATCCGATCGAAGCGAAAGCCTGATGGATGAGCTGATCCAGCGGCAAATGAATCAAGTCAACCGGCTCGGAAACGATCAGATAAATCGCGGCCCCCAGGAGGATGATCAACCGCACCAGAGTGGAAATGCCGAGCTTCTCGGGAAGCACATCGCCGAAGCAATTGCAATCGGTATCAATTTTCCTGAAGACGGCTTGTCCGACCACAAAGGCGAACAGGAGAAGCAGAATCAACAGCGCGATTTGTCCCGCGCGTTGTCCGCCGGGGGTGACAAGCAATACAGCGACGATCAGCTCGACAAGCGGAATGAACCACACCAGAATGCGCGTGTATTGGCTTTTGATACCCAGGCGGATCAAGGCTCGATGGAATGTTTTGGAAGAAGAAAATTTGGATACGGAAGATGTCAGGAAAACCACCGTCATGAAAAAGCTGAGATAGGCCGCCAAACCTCAATTCCCCCCGAAGACGTATTGAAACTGTGGTCGTGCCAATAATGATTATCTCAAAACTTTACTTACAGTTAACGTAAATATTGGACGACAAGATGACAAAAAAAGAGGTGCAAACCCACAAGCAGTTTGCGGATACGTTATCCATTTATAGCTGCTAAAATTCATTAATTGGATATCATGCAACGATTTACAATGGAATCCGGAGGTCCGATGATGATGCGAACTCTGCGTTTGGTTGTCTTGTTTTCGCTGCTTCTTTTGACCGCGTGCCAAGCCGCTCGTCCCGATCCGGCCGTGGATGAAGAGAAATCTTACACCGGCACGCTCCGCATTGGCACCCATGTGTTCCCTCCGAAACCCAAGCCCTATGTGCCGGCAAGCAATATTTACAAAGAAGTGTGGAATGAACGAGCGCTGGCCTTTATGGAAAAATACCCGGGCGTGCAGATTGAATTTGTCAGCGTGGATTACAACCGGAATTTCGGGGAATTGCTGGAGAACCCGGAAGAGATGCCGGACATTGTGGAACTTACCTTGAAAGAGGCGTGGCTTGCCGCGCTCGAACATCTCGACAGTCTTGCCGGGCGTCTCGAGGAGGAGGGGGATCGCTGGGAAGGCGAATATCGCAATGTCATCAAGGCGATGGAAATCAACGGGGAACCTTACCTTCTGCCGGTCAAAAGCGACCCGATGATCGTATTCTACAAACCGGATTTGCTGGCGGCGAACCAGGTTCCGGAACCGCGGGACAGATGGACGATCGGCGAATTCGAGGAAACGGTGCGTTTGCTGTCAAGCCGCGGAGTGGGGGTTTGGCTGCCCGACACCCTGAACGCAATGGAACCGTTCATCCGGGGGCTCGGCGGTGAGTACGCATCATCGGACCTTCGCGTGTCGGGCTTCCTGGACAGCGATGCGACCGCGAACGCTTTCGCCCTGTATGCCGCCATGCTTCGGGACTCCCGGACCGCCGGCGAACATGCCATGTACGTTGTACGGTCAACCGCCGCAATACATGATCTTGCCAACACCAACTATTCGATCGCTCCATTCCCCGCGGCAGCGGATGGCGTGCGGCATAACGTTTCGCTCATGACGGGACTTGCCATATCGAAACATTCGAAGCAGAAGGAACTCGCCTGGGAATACATGAAGTTTTTGCTGGGCGAGTCCAGCGACGAGGCGATGGAATTCATCGCGACCCATACGCTCGAAAGCGGCGGCGTCAATCAAAGAATCGGCGAAAAACCGCTGTATGAAGAGCTGAAGCAATGGACGAAACATGAAATTTCAATCAGCCGGCCGGCTACTTTCGATCTCGTATGGTACAATGATCCTTCCCGCGACAATATCGTGCCGCAACGCACGCGTGAACAGTTGGAACTTTACACGGACGCGGAATCGGCGAAAACGGATTTGCAACTGTGGGCCCGGGAAATCGAAACGAAAGCGCCGTTGTTGTCATCCCTGGCCAACGGAGCCGCAGGCGGCAATGACGGGTAGCGGTTTCCCGCCTGCCCGTCTATTTGTACCAGTCCGCCTGAGCGCGGTACATGCGGGAATATTCGCCTCCCAGCCGGAGCAGTTCCTCATGGGTTCCCTGCTCGACGAGCTCTCCGTTTTTCAGCACCAGGATGTGATCGGCCATTTTGCAGCTGCCCAGCCTGTGGGATATCAGCAGGGTGATCTTGCCCTTCGACAGTTCCGCGAAACTTTCGTACAAAGCTTGTTCGGCGATCGGATCCATGGAAGCGGTGGGCTCGTCCAGCACAATGATTTCGCAGTCCTTGAAGAAGGCGCGTCCCAGGGCCAGCTTCTGCCATTGTCCGACGGAAAGCTCGGTGCCTCCTTCGAATTGCGGGCCCAGCGGCGTATCCAGCCCGAGGGGAAGGGAGGCGATCACCTCCGACGCTCCGGAGCGCGCCGCCGCCGTTTCCAGCGCCGCCTGATCCGACATGCGTCCGATATCGCCGTAGCCGATGTTCTCCCTGGGCGTCGTCTGCAGGCGGAGAAAGTCCTGGAAAATGGCGGCGATGTTTTGGTACAGCGACGTTTTGTCCATCCGTTTGATATCCGTATCATCGTACGCAATGGTGCCGGAATAGGAGGAATACAACCCGATCAGGCAATTCACCAGGGTGCTTTTTCCCGCGCCGTTCTCTCCCACGATGGCCACGGTCTGGTTGGGCTTGATGCTGAAGGAGATGTTCCTGAGCGCCGGTTCTTCGCGGTTCGGGTAGCGGAATGACAGGTCGATGACCGTGATTCCGTTTTTCAGGGGACCTTTGAACGGCAGCAGGTCTGCGGCTATGCCGTCGTCTTTCTCTCCTTCGCAACTGTCCATAAACTGATAAAATTCATTCATCTGCAGCGCGTCTTCATACAGGGAAGACAGATCGAGAGACAGCTTCTGCAATTGCGCCTTCGTCAAGGTCAGTACCTGAAAGATCGCGACAAAATGCCCGATGGTCAGCCCCCGCTGCGCGCAGACGATGATCGCATAAATGGCAAACAGGAAGCCCAGCAGACTTTGGATGCCTTCGACGGCGGAACGGGCTCTGAACGACCGCCGTTCGACTTTCCTTTGTTCGGCGGCATTCTTCCGGAAGATCGCGCCCCATTTCCCGAGAATCGCCTGACCCAGTTGATAGATCCGCAGTTCTTTGGCCGGCGACCGGTTGATCAGCAGATCGTACATATAGTGCATGCGTCGGGTAAATGGCGTCTGGTGGCGGAACAGCCAAAACTTCCATTTCCCGACTTTCAGATTGACCCACAGCGACGGGATGATGTAGAGCAGGATGGCCAATGTCAGCAGCGCGTCAAATCGGCCGATCAGCACGATGAACCCCATTAATGTCGCCAGCGACTGGCCGATGGCGTACAGCAGATCGATCGCCCGCTGGCCGGCGAACGAGATCGTGGATCGCGCCCGCTGGAGCTGATCGTAGAACTGCGGATCGTCGAAGCGTATGACGGGAAGCCGCACCGCCTTCCCGGCCAGCATGGACTCCATGCGATAACCGGTCTTCTGCTGGAGAATCAGGCTGATGTATTGGCTGAGCAAATCCATGACAACGGCGCAGAAGCCGATGATCATGAGAACGGCCAGGACGGCCGCGGTGTCGCGTATGCCGCCTTCCCGGCTCAAAAGGGCCGCCACGCCGTTCGTCAGTTCCTTCGTCAGATCGATCTGCAATGCGGGAAGCGCCGCGGCAACCGCCTTGCAGATCAGCAGAGCCAGGCAGGCGAAGGGAGCGACGCGAAAGGCCAGCAAGGCCGATTTGGCAAGCGCGGCAAAGGCTTTCCGGATCATGGCAGGCAAAGGCCCCGTTCATTGTGGTGTATCGTCAGTTCCTGATCGGGCTGTCTGTGATACCAGAGAAGCAGTTGGATCACGGCAAACCTCCGAACGTGAAATATGGAACGCGGCGCCATAACCCATTGTAGCTTGTATTCGGAACGGTGATGACCGATTGCATGATGGGATGATCGATCAAAAATGATGCAGTGACACCCGCAGATGGATTGTGGAAAAACCGCGACGGAAACGTGAGAGAGAGGAAGCGGCACAAGGAGCGGGAGCTTTTGGAGGGAGTCCTGCGCGGAGGTGTTTGCCGCCGGGTCTTGACGGGGAAGCGGCAGGTTGGACCAACGTCGTGATGTCCACGATGGAGAAGAGCGGGTTGGCCGTGTTGAGCGAAGGAGCGCCACCGACGCGCTCCTTCGTTTTTCATGCGAAAAAACATGGAAATAACAACAGCAAAAGCGCGCGGTGGTGGCTGTTTGGTCGAACGGTATGGTATAATCTAACAATAAAGAAGCGGAAGTTCCAAAAGAGGTTCATGGAAGGCCGGGAAATGGTGGCGCGACTTTTCGCAACCCCCATAACAAGCCGGGGCGCTGAACGGCATCCCGTTTTGCGTCGCCACTTCATCGCAAAGCGGTTGAAGCGCTTACACCGGTCGCTCACGGAACCGACGGGATGAAGTTCATGGAGGGATGATGCGTTGAGAAGCCGCTTGATGGCGTTCCTGCCGATCCTGTTGGCGGTCGTCCTGACGGCCTGCGGGTTGGAAGGAATCGTGCCCCGGCCAGACTCCGGCACGGAAGGAACAGAAGGAATCAAGCCCCGATCCGACACGGGCAAACTGGATGGAATCGCGCTCCGGACCGTCCCCGACACGGGCAAAACGTTCACCGGCACGCTGCGGGTCGGCGTGCACAGCAAGCAGTGGATGAAAGATCCTTATCCTCCCGATGGAAAATGGTATGAACCCTATCATCCGATGAAAACCCGATCCAAAGCATTCATGGAGCGGTATCCGGGCGTGATGATCGAGTTTGTCGACGTCGATTACGACAAAAATTTCAAGCAGCTCCTTCAGGATCCGTCGCAGATGCCGGATGTGATGGAGCTGACCGTGAACGAGGCGCGGCTGCCGATGAGGGATCACCTCATCAGCCTGGCCGACCATGTCGAGGACATGGAAGGTTGGCAAGGGGACTACATGAAGCTCATCGAGTTTGCCGAGTTTGACGGCGAACCGTATTTGCTGCCCCTCACGAGCAATCCGGTCATGATGTTCTATATCGTCGACATTTTTGACAATTTCGGAATCGAGAAGCCCCGGGAAGGATGGACCTGGGACGATTTTGTCCGCATCAGCCGGCAGCTCATCGACGCGGGATTCTCCGTATGGCCGGGGCCGTTCGTGAACGAAATCGAGCCGATCATCAACGCGTTCGGGGGCCGGTATACCGATGAACGGGGCCGGTTTGTCGGCGCAATGGACAGTCCGGATACGGTGAATGCGTTCGTGCGGTATGCGGAGATGTTTAGCGCGGTCACCACGCCCGATCAATGGCCGAATCCGGTCGTCTTCGAGAAGCGCGCCCTGACGATCGACCGGGCGACACGGGTCGCTCAGGATTACTTGCGTGTGGCCGTCGCGCCGATCCCCGACGCTGCGGACGGCCGGCGGTACAACAATTCGCTGATGACCGGCCTGGCCATCACGAAGCATTCCAGGCAGCCCGAGCTGGCCTGGGAATACATCAAATTCATGCTGGGCGAATCAAGCGAAGAAGCCATCGACGCCGTCGTGGATTACACGTTCGGGGACACCGTCACCTTTGCGGCGTTCGGCCGAAAACCGGAGACCCTGGAAGAATTGAAGCAGTGGATGCGGCACGAGATCACGATTTCGCCCCCCGCCTCGTTCGATTTCGCCTGGACGGATCAATACCGCCCCAGTTCGGCGCCGTTTCGACCCTTCTAGCAATATTACGAATACGTGGACGCGGGTTTTGCCCAGACCGATCTGAGCCTGTGGGCGAAGGAAGTCGAGTCCTACGCGGAGGTGTTTGCCGGAACGGATGCAAGCGGCGGTTCAGGCGGAGGAACGACGGAATGAAGAGAGGAGACAACGCATGCTGAAAAAAATCATCCCCCTGATGCTTCTGGCGGCGTGTCTGGCGGCGGGATGTCAGACGAAGTCGGCGGTCCAGCCCGCGCCCGAGCCCGTGATCGCGACCGCTGAGGAGGAGCAGACGCGGTTCACGGGCACGCTGCGGGTCGGCCGGCACGCGTATCAATGGAAGAGCAAGCCCTACGTGCCGGGCGCCTACAGCTGGGCCGACCAGACCCTGCAGGAGCGCACGCAGCAGTTCATGGAGAAGCATCCGGGCGTGGAGATCGAATTCATCGATGTGGCGTACGACCGGAATTTCGAGACGGTGTTCACGGATCCGGACATCAAGCCGGACATCATCGAGCTGACCGCGTTCGAAGCCCGGTTGGTCAGGGACCGGCTCGAGGACCTGACGCCGCGGATCGAAGCGGAGACGGGCTGGCAGGGCGATTACCTGAACATGATCGATCTCGCGAGGGTGGACGGCGACGCGGTCCTGCTGCCGATCACGAGCAATCCGCTGGTGGTGTTCTACAAGCCGTATGAATTCAGGGCGGCCGGGGTGCCGGAGCCGGAAGACGGCTGGACGCTGGAAACGTTCGCGGAGATCGGCAGGCTGATGGACCGGGCCGGCCACACGCCCGGTCCGGCGTCGAGGCTGCAGGATATCGAACCGTTCATCTTCGCGTTCGGCGGCCGGTTCACGGACGACGACGGCCGCCTGGCCGGCGCGTTCGACAGCGAGGAGACGGTGCAGGCGTTCATCCGCTACGGGGAACTGCTGGGCTCCATGACCGACAGCGGCCTGCCTCCTTACGGGTCGGGCGCGCTCTACATCGACCGGGCGGCGGGGTACAGCGCCACGAACAAGGAAAACGCCGTCGCGCCGCTGCCCGTCATGCCGGACGGAAAGCGCCGAAACAACGCGCTCATGACCGGGTATGCCATCCTGAAGGATTCCCGCCAGCAGGAGCTCGCCTGGGAATACATGCGCTTCCTGCTCGGGGAGACCGATGATGAAGCATTGGACAACATCGTGATGTACACGATGGAGAGAAGCGGCGAGACCCTCAATTTCCGGCAGGGTCAGGAGGAACCGCCGGTGTTCGGGGACACGCTGCGATGGATGAAGCACGAAATCGCGCATTCGCCGCCCGCCGTGTTCGATCTGGTCTGGTATGCCGAGTTCCGGTTCGGGCTGGAGCCGAAACGCGAGATCTCCCAATTGCACGGCTACGCCGACCCCGGGACGGCCCGGGCCGACATCCCCGTGTGGGCAGCGGAGCTGCAATCGTATATCGACACGCTGAAGGCGCCGTGACGGGGAGTCGGAAGAGAAGGCGCCTGCGGATAGGCGCGATGACGGCGACGGCGCTGCCGTTCGCCGTCATGCCGCGCCCGGCGGCCTGCCGATCCGCGGCTGCGCGGAAACCGGAATCATGGCTCCCTTGATCCGGGACGGTCGGGTTGAGACGGTGTGTGGCGTTCCCGTGAAGCAAAAATTGAGAAAAAATTAAAAAATCTTCTTGACAAGCAAAAAGGGTTTAAGTAAAATGCAGGTGGATTAAGCGCTTTCCCAACTTTCAGCCAGCCATTGAATCGTTTTTCTGGTTTTTTTATTGAGTGTGGGTTAAGCGCTTACCTTTTCGTCTCCGTACGGAGCATGACGCGAGCAAGGAAGAGAGGGCAACGCGGATGGACGAAACGAACGGCGTATTGCTGAAACTGACGAATATCGGCAAGAGCTTCTCGGGCGTTCCGGTCCTGAAGAACGTCGATCTCGATATTCGTCCGGGCGAAGTGCACGTGCTGCTGGGGGAGAACGGCGCGGGCAAGTCCACGTTGATCAAGATCATCACCGGCGCCTACACGAAGGACGAAGGGGAAATGTATTGGGAAGGCAGGCCGGTGAACATCCAGGGGCCGTCCGACGCGATGCGCCTCGGCATCGCCACGATCTACCAGGAGCTGAACCTGATCCCGGAGCTGACGGTGTACGAGAACCTGTTCCTGGGCAGGGAGATCAAGCGCGGCGGCAAGTTTTCGTTCCTGGACCGGAAGGAGATGAAGGCGAAGGCCGCGCAGCTCCTGAAGCTTCTCGGCCAGGACATTCCGCCGGATCGGAAGGTGTCCTCGCTCGGCATCGGGAAGCAGCAACTCGTCGAAATTGCGAAAGCGCTTACGTTCGATACGAAGCTGATCATCATGGATGAGCCGACATCCAGCCTGAGCGCCTCCGAGACCGAGCAGCTGCTCGGCACCGTGCTGGAGCTCAAGAAGCGGGGCATCGCCATCATCTACATTTCCCACCGGCTCGAGGAGCTGATGCGGATCGGAGACCGCATCACGATCCTGCGCGACGGCGCGAAGATCGCGACGCTGAACGCGCGCGAGACGAACACGGACGAGATGGTGCGGCTGATGGTGGGGAGAACGCTCGACGACAAGTACCCGAAGGAGCATTTTGTCAAGGGAGCGGAAGGCCTGCGGGTCGAGAAGCTCAGGCTCAAGGGAAGCGACAGGGAGATCAGCTTCACCGCTTACCAGGGCGAGATCCTCGGCATCTCCGGACTGGTCGGCGCGGGGCGGACGGAGCTGGCCCGGGCGATCTTCGGCGTCGATCCCGTGGAGTCGGGCAAAATCTACGTGTTCGGCCGCGAGACGCCGATCCGCTCGCCGCGGGACGCGATCCGCGCGGGACTGGCGTTCATCACGGAGGACCGGAAGGGCGAGGGGCTGATCCTCGACCAGACGCTCGACTTCAACATGACGATCGCCAGCCTGAAGAAATTCCGGAACGGGCCGTTCCTGCTCCTGAATCGGCTGAAGGAAGTCTCCGCCGACTTCATCTCGAAGCTGCAGGTCCGGCCGGGCGACGTGAAGAAGCACGCCCGCAAGCTCAGCGGGGGGAACCAGCAGAAGGTCGTCATCGCCAAATGGCTTTGCACGAACGCAAGGGTGTTCATCTTCGACGAGCCGACGCGCGGCATCGACGTCGGAGCCAAGGTGGAAGTGTACCGGCTGATCAACTCCCTCGTCGCCGACGGCGCGGTGGTGATCATCATTTCGTCCGAACTGCCGGAAATTCTCGGGATATGCGACCGCATCCTCGTCATGCACGAAGGGCGAATCACGGCTGACCTGCCGCGCGGCGAGGCCGATCAGGAAGTAATCATGAAAGCGGCTACAGGAGGAGTTTGACATGTCGGAAATCATCACCACGGAAACGGAAAAGAAGACCAGATCCGTCGCGGGCAGATTGCCCAGGGAATTCATGAGCAGATTCGGCGCGCTGATCGGTCTCCTGCTCTTGTGCTCGGTGCTGAGCGTCCTGTCGGACAATTTCCTGACCGTCGACAATCTGATGAACGTCGCGCGGCAATCCACGGTCAACGCGCTGCTCGCGATCGGCATGCTGCTGCCGATCCTGACCGCCGGCATCGACCTGTCGGTCGGCTCCGTGCTCGCGATCTCGATCATGACGATGGGCATCGTGACGGTCAACCAGGGAATGCATCCGCTGCTCGGGCTCGCGAGCTGTCTGGCCGTAGGCGCGCTGTGCGGATGGATCAACGGCATTCTGCTCACCAAGTTGCGTCTGCCCCATCCGTTCATCTCCACGCTCGGCATGATGAACGTGGCGAGGGGCGTCGCGCTGATCGTGACGGGGGCGGCGCCCATCTTCGGCTTCCCCAAAATGGTCCAGTTCCTGGGGACCGAATCCGTCGGGCCCGTGCCGGTCAGCTTCCTGCTTGTGATCGTCGTGTACATCCTGTTCCATCTCTTCCTGACGCGCACCGCCACCGGCCGGTACATCTACGCGATCGGCGGCAACAAGGAAGCGGCCCGGCTGTCGGGGATCAACGTCGACCGGGTGCTGGTCATCGTATACACGCTGAGCGGCCTCATGGCGGGCCTCGCCGGCATCGTGATGGTCGGCCGCGTCAACTCCGCGTTCCCGCTTGCCGGTCAGGGATACGAGCTTGACGCGATCGCGGCGGTCATCATCGGCGGCGCCAGCTTCTTCGGCGGCGTGGGCACCGTCTGGGGCACGCTGATCGGCGCGCTCATCATCGCCGTCCTGCGCAACGGCCTCAATCTGCTCAACGTCACGGCTGACCTGCAGATGGCGTTCATCGGCCTGGTCATCATCGTCGCCGTGTTCGTCGACGTCCTGCGGCAACGGTCGACGCAGAAATGACGGCGCGGCATCGGCGCTGAACCGAAGCGGCGGATCGGAACAAAAAATCGGGACAACGAACCGGGACATAGAGAAGCCAATCAACGGGGAGAGACTGTTCATGAAAGATGGAGTACGGTGCGCGGTGCTCGGCCTGGGCCGTCTGGGGCGGCTTCACGCGGAAAATCTGGCCGCGCGGATCAAGGGCGCGAAGCTGGAATGGGTCGTCGACCCGATGCCCGGCATCGCGGAGAAAGCCGCGTCCGAGCTGGGCGCGAGATGGACGCTGAATCCGGACGACGTGTTCCATGACGACAAGGTGGACGCGGTGGTCATCGCGACGCCCACCAGCACGCACGGCGAGATGATTCGCAAGGCGGCCGAGGCGGGCAAGCACATTTTCGTGGAGAAGCCGCTGGCTTTGACCATGCGGGAGACGGAGGAAGCGATCCAGGCCGTGAGCCGCCGCCGGGTCGTGTGCCAGGTCGGCTTCATGCGCCGGTTCGATCCGGCGTACGCCGAAGCGAAGCGGCAGATCGACGCGGGCGCGATCGGCAAGCCGATCTACTTCAAAGGCGTGTCCCGCGATCCCGGCGCGCCGCCGGAGCCGTTCATCGAGAGAAGCGGCGGGATTTTCCTCGACATGTCCATCCATGACTACGACATCGCCCGGTTCCTGCTGGGGGCCGAGGTGACGTCGGTCATGGCGAACGGGAGCATCCTGATCCATGGCTTCATGGAGCGTCACCGGGACGTGGACCAGGCCATCACCTGGCTCACCTTCGATTCCGGCGCGGCCGGCGACATCGAAGGCAGCCGCAACGCCTTCTACGGTTACGACATCCGGGGCGAGGTGATGGGCACGGAAGGCAGCATCGTCATCGGCTCGCTCAAGTACCACGACATTCAGATCATGAGCTTCAAGGGCAACAGACACGATATCGTGCCGGCGTTCCCGGAACGTTTCAAGGATGCTTACGAACTCGAAATGCTGCATTTCATCCGCTGCCTGCAGTCGGGGGAGACGCCGTCGGTGGGCCCCGAAGACGGCAGGCGGGCGCTCGAAGTCGCCCTCGCGGCGAAGGCGTCCCTCGAGAAGGGCGTGAAGGTGGACCTGGTCCGGGTCTGACGTCCGGACCGGTCGGGTTTCGGTTTGGCAGACGGCGGCAATCCCGGGTAGGCCGTTGTCTTTCAAACATAAAAACAAACAAGCAATAACATGAGAAGGGGAGCATGTCTGGATGGCAAGGAAGAAATGGTGGACAACCGCTCTGTTGGTCATGGCGTTCCTGCTGGTGCTGGCCGGCTGCGGCAGCGGAAACGGAGGCTCCGGGGGTGATTCGTCCTCGTCTTCTTCGTCGGCTTCATCTTCATCGTCGTCCTCATCGTCTTCTTCGTCGTCTTCGTCCGGCGGTTCCGATTCGGCCTCCGGCGGCGACAGCGGCGCCGCAGACAAGCCGCGGGTCGTCGTCATTCTCAAGACGCTGAGCAGCCAATACTGGAAGTTCGTCGAAGCGGGCGCGAAGGACGCGTTCAAAGATTTCGGCGTGGACGGCAAGGTGCTCGGTCCTCCGTCGGAGGCGCACATCATCGAACAGGTCAACCTGATGGAAGACATTCTGACGGAGAAGCCGCACGCGCTCGTCACGGCGCCGACCCAACCGTCGACGGCGATTCCGGTCTTCGAGAAATACAAGGCCGCCGGCATCCCGGTGCTGCTGGTCGACACCGACGCGAGCTGGCCGGATCAGACGACGTTCATCGGCACCGACAACCTGACCGCGGGCCGGAAGGGCGGCGAGCTGCTCGCGTCCATGCTGCAACCGGGCGACAAGGTCGCGCTGATCGCCGGCGCGCTGGGCAATCCGGCGACCGATGAACGGATCAAGGGCGCGCGGGAAGCGCTGGAAGCGGCGGGCATGAACGTGGTCGCCGAACAACCGGCGGACAGCGACAAAGCGAAAGCGATGTCGGTCATGGAAAACATCCTGCAAACCCATCCGGATCTGAAGGGCGTCTTCTCCGCGAACGACGACATGGCCGTCGGCGCGCTCCGCGCGGCCGAAGCGAAGGGCCTGAACATCCCGATCATCGGCACGGACGGCACGATCGAAGCCGTCGAGCTGATCATCGGGGGCAAGCTGGCCGGTTCCGTCGCGCAAATGCCGTACGACATGGGCTACAAGGGTGTGGAATACGCGCTGAAGGTGATCAACGGCGAAACGATCGACAAGCGCATCGACAGCGGCGTCGATCTGATCACGAAGGAAAACGCGGAAGAAAAGCTCGAATTCCTGAAGAGCATCTCCGGATAACGCCGGTTTTCTTCCGACGCCGGACGCGTGGCAGGCGCCGGAGGCGGCAAGCGCCGGCCGGGCCCTGGCGGCATCGCGGGACGGGGAGTGCGCCTTGTCTTGGTATGGGAATGGCGGTAGAATTATAAGATGGTAAATTTGCGATCATGGATTAAGCGCTTACCTCGCATTGCGCCATACATCCGCCATTGACTGTGCAAGATTCGGAAGGAGAATCGCATGAAACCGACCATCTACGATGTCGCCAGGGCGGCCGGCGTCTCCATCGCCACGGTGTCGAAAGTGATCAACAACACGGGACGGATCAGCGACAAGACCCGCAAGAAGGTCCACAAGGTGATGGAGGAGCTGCGCTACCAGCCGAGCATTGTGGCTTCCGCCCTGACCGGGAAACGGATGAACACCATCGGCCTCCTGATCAAGGATCTGGCCAACCCGTTCTTCGCCGAGGTGGCGAGGGCGGTGGAAGACCGCGGGCAGGAGCTCGGCTTCAGCGTGGTCATGTGCAGCACGGACAACGACTCGGACAAGGAAGCGGGCTACATCGCGCTGCTCAAGCAGAAGAAGGTGGACGGGATCATCGTGGCGGCCGGCTTCCGGAACGAAACCATGCTGAGGGAATTAATCCGCGAGAATTTTCCGGTGGCGCTCATCTCGCAGGAAATTCCGGAACTGGCGATCGACAGCGTCTCGGTCGACGATTACCAGGGCGGCTATCAGGTGACCGATCACCTGATCTCCCTGGGGCACCGCCACATCGCGATGATCGCCGAGGACGGACGAAGCAGCTTCGGCCGGATCCGCGGCTATCGCCAGGCGCTCGAGGACGCCGGCATTCCGTTCGACGAATTGAGGCTCATCCGGTGCGAGGCTTCGGTGGAGGAGGGCTACCGCAACGGCGGTTATTTCCTTGATTCGCTGAAGCCGCTCACGGCCATTTTCGCGTCCAACGACCTGCTGGCGGTCGGGGTGATGAAGGCGGCGCGCGAGCGCGGCATCCGGATTCCTGACGATCTGTCCGTCGTCGGGTTCGACAACACGATCCTGGCCGCCTTCGTCGATCCCCCGCTCACCTCCGTCGCCCAGCCGATCCAGGACATGGGCCGGCAGGTGGTGGACTGTCTGGTGCAGCGGATTGAAGGAGAGCACAAGCTGAAACAGAGGGTGGTGTTGCTGCCGGAACTCGTGATTCGCAAGTCCACCGGCCCGGCAAAGGCAGACTAACGGGAATTGGGTGGATGTGTGATGAGACTTTCCATCAGGAACAGGCTTTTGCTGTCCTTTTTTCTGATCGTCGTCGCCTTCATGGCGATTTGTTTTCTCTTCTGCTACGGACTCGCGTGGACGAACCGGACGTACGCCGATCTCGTCGAGCGCGTCGGCGCGATCCTGAACAACGCCCGCGGCATCCAGTCCCTGATCGCCCAGCAGAACAGCAATGTCAGCGCCTGGCTGCTCACGAGCGACATCGCCTACAAAGACGACCAGCAGCGGATCAACGAAGAGATTCACGCCCTGATCGAAGAAACGGGACGCCTGATCACGCAGGAGGACGACAAGCGCAATCTCGACCATCTGCTGACGTACAACCGGAGTTACGTGGAGATCCTGGACCGGGTGTACGCGGCGGCGGACGCCGACCGGGAGACGGCCGTCCGGGAAGTCAAGACGAAGGTCATCCCCTTCGGCGAGGTCATGATCGATCTGTCCCGGCAGATCGCTGACAGCCAGGAGCGGTACATCCGGGAGGAGATCGGCAGAATCAACGCCTTCGCGGGCGCGCTGAAAATCGTCTCCATCGCCGCCGCAGTCGCCGTCCCGGGATTCGCGCTGCTGTTCAGCCTCGTCATGTCGCGGCGGATTTCGGAGCCACTCGTCGCGCTGGCGGAGGGAGCGCGGCGCATGTCGTCCGGCGACCTCTCGATGCGGGACATCGTCGTGTCCGCGCGGGATGAGACCGGCGATCTTGCGCAGGCGTTCAACCGGATGAAGGCGGAGCTGGGGGGCCTCGCGCGCAAGGTGGCCGCAAGCGCCGGACAGGTGTCGGTCTCCGCGCGGGAGTTCACGGAAAGCGCCGCGCAGACGGCGAAGGCGACGGAGAGCATCGCGCACGCCATGCAGAAGACGTCCGAAGGCACGGACAGGCAATTGCGGCTCGTGCGCGAATCCGAGCAGGCCGCGAATGGCATGGCGGGTGAAATCCGGAATATGGCGGAAAGCGCTTCCAACACGGCGCTGCTGTCCGGGCGGACGGCGGAGAAGGCGTCCGCGGGATATGCGCAATTGCAGGAGGCGGTCGGGCAGATGCACCGGATCGGCGGCACGATGGAGCATCTGTCCGGAGTCATGGACCGGATGAAGGAAAGGTCCGACCGGGTCGGTCGTTTCGTCGCCCTCATATCCGGCATCTCCCGGCAGACCAGGATCCTGTCGCTCAACGCCGCGATCGAGGCGGCGCGGGCGAAGGAGTCCGGCCGGGGGTTCGGCGTCGTCGCCGGGGAGGTGCGCGAACTGGCCGCGCAGACCGAGGACGCGGCGCGCCAGGCGGCGGAGCTCGTGGGCCGTCTGCAGGAGGACACGGAGCAGGTGTACCGGATCGTCGGGGAAGGCGCGCGCGACGTGGCCGAGGGCATCCGTTCCGTGAACGCCGCCGGGGCCATGTTCGAGGAGATCAAGGCATGCACGGAAGAGGTGGCGGAGCGGATCGGCGGCATCTCGGCGGCTTCGCTGGATCTGTCGCGGCGGATGTCCCGCATGGCGGACGCCATGGGCGAGATTCGGGAAGTGTCCGAGACCGTCGCGGAAGACACGCTGAACGTCCAGGCCGCCGTGGAGGAACAGCTCGCGGCGATGCAGGAGATCTCTTCGACGGCAGCCGTGCTGTCCGACATGTCGGCCGAGCTGTACGATGCGACGAGGCAGTTCAAATTCGAGAGCGGCATCACGGAGACCGTGGAAGCTCCGGAGCGTTCGGCGCGCGGGGATGAATCGGCGCGGGCGGAAAGTTCGGCGCGCGCGGCCGCGGCCGCGTACCCGGCGCATCCGGTCCGTTCCGGGCGAGTGAAAGCCGCCGGACACCCGGCGCATGCGGTTTGTTCCGGGCGTGCGAAAGCCGCCGGGCACCCGGCGCAGGCGGTCAGCTCCGGGCGGGCGAAAGCCGCCGGGCACCCGGCGCATGCGACCCGCGCCGGGAGCGCGGAAGAAATGGTTGTGGAAGACGGCAATCTGTATTAGGATTAAGTTGAGGGTAAGCGCTTAATCTCCTGATTTGCGTTTTTATTTTTGACAAGTGGAGTAAGCGCTTAATCCATTTTGCGGGAGGGGATCGATTTTGCGCACCGTTCGCTTGACAATGGCCCAGGCGCTGCTCAAGTTCCTTGAACAGCAATACATCTCGGTGGACGGCGTGGAGCAGCCCTTCGTGAAGGGCGTGATCGGCATTTTCGGGCACGGGAACGTGACCGGACTGGGCGAGGCGCTGGAACGGAATTCCGGCCGGCTGGTCTATATCCAGGGCAAGAACGAGCAGGGCATGGTGCATACGGCGACGGCCTTCGCGAAGCAGAGCAGGCGTCGCCAGATCTACGCCTGCACAACGTCGATCGGCCCCGGGGCGCTGAACATGGTCACGGGCGCGGCGACGGCGACGATCAACCGGATTCCGGTGCTGCTCCTGCCGGGCGACAACTTCGCGTCCCGGCAGCCGGACCCGGTGCTGCAGCAGATCGAGGTCGATAGCGACTACACCGTGTCCGCCGCCGACTGCTTCAAGCCGGTCAGCAGGTACTGGGACCGGATCGTGCGGCCGGAGCAGCTGATCTCCGCGGCGATGAACGCGATGCGGGTGCTGACCGATCCCGCCGAGACGGGCGCCGTCACGCTTGCCCTGCCGCAGGATGTGCAGGCGGAGGCGTACGACTACCCCGAGAGCTTCTTCGCGAAGCGGGTCTGGGTCGTCGACCGGCGGCCGCCTTCGGCGGAGTCGATCGCGCGCGCGGTCCGGCTGCTGGCGGGCAAGAAGCGGCCGCTCATCATCGCAGGCGGCGGCGTGCGGTACTCGGAGGCGGAGCGGGAACTGACCGCGTTCGCCGAGGCATTCGGCATTCCCGTCGCGGAGACGCAGGCGGGCAAGAGCTCGATAGCGTGGAACCATCCGCTCGCCGTGGGCGGCGTCGGCGTCACCGGAACGCTGGCCGCGAACCGGCTGGCCCGGGAGGCCGACCTGATCATCGGGGTGGGAACGCGCTACTCGGACTTCACCACCGCTTCGAAATGGGCGTTCCGGAACCCCGACGTCAGCTTCCTGAACCTCAACGTGAACGCCTTCGACGCGGCGAAGCTGTCCGGCGTCTCGCTCGTCTGCGACGCGAAGGCCGGGCTGACCGCCCTGCTTGAAGCCGCGAAGCAGACAGGCTGGCGCGGCGGCTACGCGGACGGGGAGATCGCCGCGCTGAAGGCGGAATGGGACCGCGAGGTCGACCGGCTTTACGGCCTCGAGAGCGAGCAAGGTCTTACCCAGACCCGCGCGCTCGGCGTCATCAACGAGACGATCGGTCCGGACGCGGTCATCCTCAACGCTTCGGGCAGCCTGCCGGGCGACCTGCACCGGCTGTGGCGGTGCGAGCGGCCGAACACGTACCACATGGAGTACGGGTTCTCCTGCATGGGGTATGAAGTCAGCGGCGGCTTCGGCGTCGCGTTGGCCGAGCCGGACCGCGAGGTGTACGCGCTGGTGGGCGACGGCGGCTATCTGATGCTCCATTCCGAGCTGCTCACGAGCCTGCAGGAGAGGACGAAGTTCACGATCCTGCTGTTCAACAACCACGGCTACCAGTGCATCCACAACCTGCAGCGGGAGAACGGCAGCGACGGATTCGGCAACGAGTTCCGTTTCCGGGACGAGGCGACCGGCCGGCTGACGGGCGAATACCTGCCCGTCGATTACGCCGCGAACGCCGCGAGCTTCGGCGCGAAGTCGTACAAGGTTGGCACGGCGGAGGAATTGCGCGAAGCGCTGCTGAAGGCGAAGGAAGAGAAGACGACGGTGCTGATCGAAATCGCGGTGCTGCCCGGAACGAACACCGGCGGCTACGAGTCCTGGTGGAACGTCGGCGTGCCGGAGGTGTCGGTCTGCGAGAAGGTGACCGCCGCATATGAAAGAAGAAAAGAACGCATTGAGGAGATTCGCATTTTCTAGGGAGAACAGGGGAGAGGCCGGATGAACCGGATTCGTTTTCGCGTCGGCGCGCATCCGATCTGCTGGGTCGGCGAGGATGTGAAGGAGCACGGCGAGCATACGACATTCGAGCAGATTGTGGACGACATGCGGAGGCTGGGGCTGTCCGGAACGGAAGTCGGCCGGAAGTACCCGACGGACGCCGATGTGCTGAAGCGGGAGCTGAACCGCCGTGGGCTTGAGCTCGTGTCGCAATGGAAGTCGGTGCTGTTCACCGATCCGTCGCGCCGGCGCGAGGAGCTCGAGAGCTACAGGAAGCACGCGGAGTTTCTGGCCGGGTTCGGCGCGAAGGTGATCAGCACCTGCGAGATCGGCGGCTCGCCGCAGTTCGATCCGCGCCTGGCCGGACAGGGCGGCGGCGTCCGGCGGCTGGACGCGGAAGGCTGGCGGCATCTCGCGGACTGGTTGAACGAAGCCGGCCGGATCGCGAAATCGCTGGGACTCACGCTGGCCTACCATCATCACGGCGGAACGGTGGTCGAGCGACCGGAGGAGATCGACCGGCTGATGGAACTGACCGATCCGGCGTACGTCGGGCTGCTGTACGACACCGGGCACGCCGTCTACGGCGGGGCGGACCCGCTGGAGGTGCTCCGGAAGCACAGGGATCGGGTCGTGTATGTCCATCTGAAGGACGTGCGCATGCCGGTGCTGGAAAAAGCGCGCGATGACGGCGCCGATTTCCTGGAGTGCATCCGGCGCGGCGTGTTCACGCTGCCCGGCTCCGGCGATCTGGATTTCCGGCCGATCGTCGCCGAGCTGATCGCAAGCGGCTATGACGGCTGGGTGATGCTCGAGGGCGAGCAGGACCCGGCGCTCTATCCGCCGTACGAATTCGCGGAACGGGCGCTGCTGCATCTGAACCGGATCGTCGCCGGGCTCGGGCGGCAGGGCGAACCGAGGGAAGAAATCATCGGGAATCGGAAGGGGCAATGAGGACATGGCGGAACTGCTCAAGAACTGGATCGGGGGCAAGTGGCAAGCTTCCTCCTCGGATCAATCGGAACCGGTGGTGAACCCGGCAACCGGCGAGACGATCGCCCGGGTGCCGCTGTCGACCCGGTCGGATGTCGAACAGGCGGTCGCGGCCGCCAGGGAGGCGTTCGAATCGTGGAGCCGCACGCCGGCGCCGCGCCGCGCCCGCATCCTGTTCCGGTACCAGCAGCTCCTGGTCGAGCACTGGGACGAGCTGGCCCGGATGATCACCGTCGAGAACGGCAAGAACTACAAGGAAGCGTACGGCGAAGTGCAGCGCGGGATCGAATGCGTGGAATTCGCGGCGGGCGTGCCGACCCTGCTGATGGGCCGGCAGCTTCCGGACATCGCGACCGGCCTCGAATCCGGCATGTACCGCTATCCGGTCGGCGTCGTGGGCGGCATCACGCCCTTCAATTTCCCGATGATGGTGCCGTGCTGGATGTTCCCGCTCGCGATCGTCTGCGGCAACACGTTCGTGCTGAAGCCGTCGGAGCGCACGCCGCTCCTCGCCAACCGGCTGGCGGAACTGATGAAGGAAGCGGGCCTGCCGGACGGCGTGCTGAACATCGTGCACGGCGCGCATGACGTCGTGAACGGCATCCTGGAGCATCCGGACATCCGGGCGGTGTCCTTCGTCGGCTCGCAGCCGGTGGCCGAGTACGTCTACAAGACGGCGGCGGCCAACGGCAAGCGGGTGCAGGCGCTGGCGGGGGCGAAGAACCATACGATCGTCATGCCGGACGCCGATCTGGATCTGGCCGTGAAGGAGATCATCAACGCGGCGTTCGGCTCGGCCGGCGAACGGTGCATGGCCTGCTCCGTCGTCGTCGCGGTCGGCGGCATCGGCGACGAGCTGGTGAAGCGCCTCGTCGAGGCGGCCGACAAGATCACGATCGGCAACGGCCTCGAGGAAGGCGTGTTCCTCGGCCCGGTGATCCGCGATTCCCACAAGGAGCGGACGATCAGGTACATCGAGATCGGCGAGAAGGAAGGCGCCCTGCTCGTGCGAGACGGGCGCAAGGATTCGGCGACCGCGTCGGACGGCTACTTTATCGGGCCGACGATCTTCGATAACGTGCAGTGCGGCATGAAGATCTGGCAGGACGAGATTTTCGCGCCGGTGCTGTCGATCGTGCGGGCCGACACGCTGGACGAGGCGATCGGGATCGCGAACCGGTCGGAGTTCGCGAACGGCGCCTGCCTGTTCACGACGAGCGGCGCGAACGCGCGCAAGTTCCGGGAGACGATCGACGCCGGCATGCTCGGGATCAACCTCGGCGTGCCCGCGCCGATGGCGTTCTTCCCGTTCTCCGGCTGGAAGAAATCGTTCTACGGCGACCTGCACGCGAACGGCCTGGACGGCGTGGAATTCTACACCCGCAAGAAGATGGTCACGGCCCGCTGGTGACCCGGAAGGAGACGGACCGACGTGGACAAGATTCGATTGGGCATCATCGGCCTCGGCCGGATCGGCAAGATTCATATGAAAAACCTGTGGCGCAGGCCGGACGTGGAGCTGGTCGCGGCGAGCGATCCGTTCCTGACGGCGGAGACGGAACGCTGGGCGGCCGGGCTGGGCGTCAGGCGGCTCGAGAAGGACAGCGCGGCGATCGTCGGCGATCCGGACATCGACGCGGTGCTGATCTGTTCCCCCACGGACACCCACGCTTCGCTGATCGCGCAGGCGGCGGCGTGCGGGAAGCATATTTTCTGCGAGAAGCCGGTCAGCCTCGATGTGCGGGAGACCGCGAAGGCGCTGGAGAAGGTGAAGCAGGCCGGCGTCAAGCTGCAGATCGGGTTCAACCGGCGCTTCGACCGCAACTTCCGGCGCATCCGCGAGCATGTGCTGCTGGGCACGATCGGGACGCCGCATCTGGTCAAAATCACGTCCCGCGACCCGGCGCCGCCTTCCGAAGCTTACATCGCGAGCTCGGGCGGACTGTTCATGGACATGATGATCCACGATTTCGATCTCGCCCGCTATCTGACGGGCAGCGAAGTGACGGAGGTGTACGCGCAGGGCGCGGTGCTCGTCGATCCGGTGTTCGCGCGGCACGGCGATGTCGACACCGCGATCGTGACGCTGAAGTTCGAGAGCGGCGCGATCGGCGTCATCGACAACAGCCGCCGCGCCGTCTACGGCTACGACCAGCGCGTCGAGGTGTTCGGCTCGGGCGGCAGCGCGGCGGCGGCCAACGAATATCCGAACGCGGTGGAGGTCAGCACGGACGCGGGCGTGTCCCGCGACAAGCCGCTGCATTTCTTCCTCGAACGCTACCGGGACGCCTACCGCGAGGAGCTCGACCGGTTCGTCGCGAGCGTGCTGCGCGATGAGCCGATCGCGGTCGACGGCAACGACGGCTACCAGGCCGAGCTGATCGCCCTGGCCGCCCGGCTGTCGCACCGGACCGGCCGACCGGTCAGGACGGACGAGGCGCTGGAGCTCGCGGATCGGATGGGCGCAGACGCGGGCGTACGGGCGTGACGGCGGATGATTTTTCGGGATGGACTGACGGAAGGGAGCTGTCGCACAAGATGGCATCGCAACTGATCGTGAAACCGAATCCGGCGGCGCGCGGCGGGGAGCCGTTGGTGCGCGTGACGCCCGAATCCGCCGGATGGGCATACGTCGGCTTCGAGGCGGTGCGGCTGGGCGCGGGCGAGACGCTGCGCCGCGAGACCGGGCCGAACGAATGGTGCGTGGTGATCCTGTCGGGCAAGGCCGATGTCGCCACGCGGCTGCAGCGATGGAACGCGATCGGACAGCGCATGAGCGTGTTCGAGAAAATCCCGCCGTATTCGGTCTATGTGCCGGACGGCGAGATCGTCGAGATTACGGCGCTCACCGATCTTGAGATCGGCATCTGCTCCGCGCCTGGGCGGGGCGGGCGCGTCGCCCGGCTGATCCCGCCGGAGGAGGTGGGCGTCGAGGTGCGCGGCAAGGGCAACACGGAGCGGCTCATCCACAACATTCTGCCGGAGAGCCAGCCGGCCGACAGCCTGTTGGTCGTGGAAGTGTTCACGCCGGAGGGGAACTGGTCGAGCTATCCGCCCCACAAGCACGACCGCGACGCGCTGCCCGAAGAGTCGCTGCTGGAGGAGACGTACTATTACCGGATCGATCCGGCGCACGGGTTCGCCGTGCAGCGCGTCTACAGCGACGACGAGTCGCTGAACGAGACGCTGGCGGTGGGGGACGGGGAAGTCGTGCTCGTGCCGCGCGGGTACCACCCCGTGTCCGCGCCGCCGGGCTATCAGGTGTACTATCTGAACGTGATGGCCGGCCCGGTGCGGACTTGGAAGTTCCGCAACGATCCGAAGCACGAGTGGATTTTGAGCAGGTAGGGGGCGCTCCGGGCCGCGCGGGCAGGTTGTAACGAAGATACCCCGTTACAGATGCGGACGAAGCGGCGCGGAGACTGCCGTAACGAGGATGGCACGTTACAGACCAGTGCGGTGCCGCGCGGCGCCTGCTGTGACGCGGGGCGAGGACGCCACGGTGCGCGTCGCGCGCGGACAGCGCGCCGGCTCCGGCGGGACTGACGGTCAGCTCTTTTAAAAAATTGATGAAGCGAAAAGTTAACCGGGTGAAATACGGAGATCGGAGCCGGGCGCGGCGGGGCGTCCGGCTCTTGTCCGGTTTGCGGGAATCGGGCGCCGGTGTCATAATGGAGGTCGAACCATCGGGAGGAATGCGGCTTGAATCGGACTTGGCTCAACGGGATGGCGACCTTCGCGGCCGGAGCGGCGGGAGGCGGGCTGTTCGCGGCGGTCGGGCTGCCGCTGCCGTGGATTCTGGGCGCCGCGTTCGGCATCATGACGCTCAACGCGGCGCGGCCCGGCGTGGCGACCTGGCCGCGGCTGATCGGCGACTCGGGCATCGTGGTCGTCGCCTACGTGCTCGGCGGCGCGATGACGCTCGGCACGGTGCAGACGATCGTCCGGGAGCTGCCGCTCATGGCGCTCGCCGCCGGACTGTGGACGGCCGTCTGCATGGCGATCGGCCTGCTGTTCGCGCGGCTGACCGGCCTCAGCGTCCAGGACGGCGTGCTCGGCAGCATGCCGGGCGGATTGACGCAGATGGTGCTGGTCGCGGACGAAACACCGGGCGCGAACGCGGGCAACGTGGCGATCATGCAGACGGCGCGGCTCGTTGTCGTGTTGTATACGGTGCCGTTCCTGGCGGCGTGGTTCGCCGGCCGGTCCGCGGCGGACCCGGGCCTCGCGACGGCGGTCGTCGGCGGGACGTCTCCCGAAGCCGCCGGCGTTCTGGCCGGACTGCCGGATTGGGCCGCGTATGCCGCGCTGCCGCTCGTGCCGCTGGCCGCGTGGCTCGGCCGGCTCATTCATCTGCCCGCGGGCGAGTTCCTCGGGCCGGTGCTTGTCGTCGGCGCGGCGGCCGCCGCCGGCCTGCCCTGGCCGGACGCGCCGGCGCCGCTTGTCTCCGCCGCGCAGCTTGCGATCGGCATCTTCATCGGCTGCCGGGTGCAGCCGCGCATTCTGCTTGCGAACCGCCGGTTCGGGCCGCTTTCGCTGATCTTCGCCGTTCTGCTTATCGCCCTGACCGCGCTGGCCGCGCTGGGATGGTCGGTGTTCGACGGAGGCTCGATCGTGACCTGGTTCCTCGCGCTTGCGCCCGGCGGCCTCGGCGAAATGGCCGTGACCGCGATCGTGCTCGGCGCGGATGAAGCGCGGGTCACGTCGTATCAGACGTTCCGGCTGCTGTTCGTGCTCATGGCCGCGCCGCCGCTTATCCGGCTGGCGTTCAGATGGCGGCGGAGACGGACGGCGACGCCCGAATGACGCGAGACGCCCGAATGACGCGAGACGCCCGAATGACGTGAGAAGCATGAATGACACGAAACACCCGTTTGACGCGAGGCATCCGAATGACGCGGAACGCCTGATTGGCGCTGGATACCCGAATGACGCGGAACGCCTGATTGGCGCTGGACACCCGAATGACGCGATACACCCGAATGACGCGAGGCATCCGAATGACGCGGAACGCCCGAATCACCCGAATGACGCGAGAAAGGCTCCCCGGCCCGTCATGGACCGCAGGGAGCCTTGTCATTTGGGAGCGTCACGGAATGGACTTCAGATAGGTCTCGATCAGATGAAGCGCGTTGTCGAGCCGCTCCGTGTCGCGGCGGATGCCGACGATGAAGCTGTCCTTGATGAGCGGCAGTTCCCCGATCAGCGGACTGGCCGTCAGATCGATGCCGTAGATGTGCACGCCCGCCTCTTCTCCCCCGGACTCCTCAAGCGCGGCGCCTTCCGGGAGCAGGGGCGCGAGCCTGCCGGCCGCCAGATCGTCGAGTTCCATCAGGATGCCGGTATGCGCGAGCCAGGGATAGGTGTCTTTGTCCAATATATAGATGTCCGGCGATTCCGTGGCGAGCATGGCCAACGCTTTCTGGAGCATGGCGATGTCGAACTCGCTTCGCGCTTCCAGGGAGAACGAGAGCAATTCCAGTTCCACGCGCTTCCAGTCCGGAAAATGGCCGAGCATGGCGGCCTCCAGTTCGTCCGTCTCCATGCTGCCGTTCGTGTTGTAAAACTGCCCCATCAACATTCCGTACACATCCATGGGCGGCAGCGCGGCGAGACGGGCCTGCTCTTCCCTGTGGTCGATGTAGGCGTTGATTCCGTAAATGATGAGTGCGATGAGAAGGATGGCGCCAAGCGTGTGCCATTTGTAGTAGCTGATGAAGTGGTCGATCTTCTCGGCGAGTCCCGCGAACTGCTTGTACTTGCCGTATTGCTGTTCGGTCAGCTCGGAGACGGCCTGCTTCTCCTCCTGCTCGACGATGAATCGGTAGGCGCGCGTAATCTCCGCGAATTCCGGGCTCTCTCCTTCGCCCGCCCGGATGCGTCGCCTCTCCTGGCGCAAGAGCATGTCGTAGCGCTTCTCGACCATCTCGCGGGTCGCGTCTTCGGGAAGTCCGAGCCGTTCGTACGCTTGTCTGAGATCCATCTGTCGGTTCACCTCTAGCAATTCTACGATGTCCGCGGCCGGAGGTTGCGCTTGGGCGGGAAAGATCTGCGATCAGCCCGATCCGTCCCGGAATCTGTCCGGCGGACGGCCTTCCACGGGCAGGCGGAGGGTGAACGCCGTTCCTTCGCCCAGCCGGCTCTCCACCTCGATCCGCCCGCCGTGGTTCCGCATGATCCGGTAGCAGACCGTCAGTCCGAGCCCCGTGCCGTTCTCCTTCGTCGTGAAGAACGGGCTGCCCAGCCGGTCCAGTGTCTCCGGCGGTATGCCGGGTCCCTGGTCGGCGATCCGGATCGAGGCCGTGTCGCGGTCCGTGACGGCTTCGATGGTCAGGATTCCGCCGTGCTCCATCGCTTCAATGCCGTTCTTCACAATGTTGATCAGCACCTGCTTGATCTGGTTCTCGTCACAGTAGATGCTGGCCGTCTCCGGGATCGGCAGCACCCGGATTTCGACGCCGCGCATGACGGCCTGGGGTTGCAGCAGCAGGACGACATGGCTGATCAGATGCGCGATTCGCGTCTTCGCGAACTGCGCGGAGCGCGGACGGGACAGGACGAGCAGCTCGCCGAGGATCTGCTCGATCCGCCCCAGTTCCTCCAGCATGATGGTCACATAGGCTTCCCGCTTCGCGGGGGAGGACGATCCCGATTTGAGCAGTTGCAGAAAACCTTTCAGCGAGGTGAGCGGATTGCGAATCTCGTGCGCGATGCCGGCGGCCAGCTGGCCCGCGGCGGCCAGCTTCTCGGACTGGAGCATGTTCTCGGCCCCGTACATCGCGTCCGCGTCCCGCGTCAGCCTCCGGATTTCTTCTTCCAGCCGGACGGCGGCGGACAGATCTTCGACCTGCAGGATGGCCGCTGGCCATTCGGCTTCGCCCGCGCCGCCGTCTTCCAGGACGGTGAGATGGACGTGCAGCCAGCGCGGTTCTCCGGCGGGCGTCGTGTACCGGCATCTCGCGGATACCGGCTCCGGCGGCTCGCGCCACGGCAGATCGGGGAACAGGTCCTTCACGCCGAGTCCGTCGATTTTGTCCGGCTCAAGCCCGAGCATGGCGCACAGGGCGGGATTGGCGTCCGAAAGCCGACCGGTGTTGTCCATGAACGCTTTGCCGATCCGATCGTGCAGATATGCGACCCTATAGAGACGGAAATTGTCCCGAAGATTCACCATGAAAGCCGAAGTCTCCCGTAACATGATGACCGTCAGCCGGCGGATGATCTTGCGGGTTCGGCCGGTTTCCGGTCTCGGTTAGGATCGTTCCGCGATGGCGCATCTTAAGACGTTCGATCCGTCTCCATTATCCATCACAGAGGCATGATTTTCAATCTTTCTCCAAAATCCGGAAACGGATGCGCTCGTTGTCCCAACGGAAAGTGGCGGCCGCAATCGCGATACAGAGGACCGTGAAACCCGCGAGCGCCGCGAGGGAAATCCAGCTCGCGGTTTGCCAGCTTCCCCGCACGCCGCCGGACAGCAGGTTGACGAAATACGAGAACGGATGGAGACGGCTGATGATTTTGACCCATTGCGGGGCGTGTTCGAGCGACCAGAACGCTTCGCTGGCGAAAAGCATCGGCAGGCAGATCAGGTTCGAGATCATGCTCGTGTTGCTCTCGTCCCGCGCCAGATTGCCGGAAATGAAGCCGACCGCCGTAAAGCAGATCGAGCCGGCGATCAGCGCGAGCAGCATCAGCGCAAGGCCGGGCAGCGTCGGGCGAACGCCGAAGACGAGGGCGCCGGCCGCGATCAGGCAGGCGCTGACCGCGAGGGACAGCACCGCGCGGGCGCAGGCGGAAGCCGTGATGAACGCCGGCGTCGGCAGGGACGCCGCCCGAAGCAGCTTGAACACGCCGCGGTTGCGGAGCGTCATCACCTGGAACGGCGTGATCATGCCGGGGCCGAACAGGATCGTCATGGCGAGCACCCCGGTCAGCAGCCGTTCGTCGTAGCCGGGCTTGTCGATCCAGAGCCCGAGGCCGATCAGCAGGGCGAACGGGAGCAGAATCGTCCAGAAGATCGTATGCGCGTCCCGGAACTGGCCGGTGAGCAATGTGTGGAAAACGGTGGTCATGGTGCGTTTCCTCCTTGATTTTTTTGGCCGTGGCGGGATTCAGTCCGCCGTCAGACGGAGATACAGCTGTTCGAGGTCGGGAGCATGGTGCGCTTTCAGCAATTGCTCCGGCGAGCCTTCGGCCAGCACGCGGCCGGCGCTGATGAACACGATCCGGTCGGCGAGGCGGTGGACTTCCTCCATCTCGTGCGATGTGAAAACGACGGATGTGCCGCCTTCCGCAAGCTTGCCGATCAGCTCGCGGACTTCCCGGCGGGCCCGCGGGTCGAGCGCCGCCGTCGGCTCGTCGAGGAAAAGCAGCTGCGGATCGTGGACGAGCGCCATCGCGATCGCGAGCCGCTTCTGCTGGCCGCCGGAAAGGCGCGCGGCGTCGACTTTCGCCACGTCAGCGAGCCCGCAGTCGGCAAGCCGGCGCAGCAGTTCGTCGTCCCGCGACTTCAGCCGGTGGAACGCGGCGGCCAGGCGCATGTTCTCGAGCGCCGTGTAGCCGGGGAAAAGCGGCGTGGACTGCAGCTGGACGCCGATGCGGCGGCGAAGCGCCGGCTCCGCGTATTCGACGGCGCCTTCGTCGGGCGTGCGCAGGCGGAGAATCAGGTCCAGCGTCGTCGATTTGCCCGCGCCATTCGGGCCGATGACGGCCAGCACCTCGCCCTTGTTCACGGCGAGGCTGACGCCGTTCACGACGGTGCGGCTCCCGTACCGCTTGACGAGCGATGCGGCGCGGATCAGCACAGTTGGATGGGTCATGGGGGAACACTCCTTTTTAGCCAATGTTATATAACCAATGTTGGATATTAGGGCGGGCGGGGGCGAGCAGCCGGCAGTTGCGCGCAGATTCAGCCCATGCGGATCCGCCTGCAGTCGGGCGTGGACGCGGCCCATTCAGCCGTTCGTGCGTCCCGCCCGTTGTCGCACAGAGACGCCAGCCGATTCAGCCGTTCGCGCGTTCCGCCCGTTGGTCGCACACAGACGCCAGCCGATTCAGCCGTTCGCGCGTCCTGCCCGTTGGTCGCACACAGACGCCAGCCGATTCAGCCGTTCGCGCGTCCTGCCCGTTGGTCGCACACAGACGCCAGCCGATTCAGCCGTTCGCGCGTCCTGCCCGTTGGTCGCACACAGACGCCAGCCGATTCAGCCGTTCGCGCGTCCCGCCCGTTGGTCGCACACAGACGCCAGCCGATTCGGTCGTCCGCGCGTTACGCCCGTTGTCGCACACAAACGCCAGCCGATTCAGTCGTCCGCGCGTTTCGCCCGCAGGTTCGGCGCGTGCTTCAGCCCGGCTCCTCTTCCCGCAGCAGCGCGATCAGTCGCTTCAGATACGCGATGTCCAGCTCCAGCACGCTGATCGCGTTGTCGAAGGCGGCCGTGACGATCGGCGTGAGGCCCAAGCCGCCCTTGATCTCCCGGCCGATCAGCCATTGCTCCCGCGTCCGCTCCACCTGCTCGAGGTTCCGCTCAAGCAGCCGGATCGCTTCTTCCTTCGGCACGGCGTCGATCCAGGCGAGCCCGAGCGCCAGATCGGATTTCACCGAATGCGGGCCGGCCGTCAGCGACTCGCGCACCATCTCCCGGAACTGCGCCTCGCCCTCTTCCGTGATGGCATAGATCTTGCGCAGCCGGTTGCCGGTTCGCACCTCCGCCTCGGCGCGGATCAGGCCGTCCTGCTCCATCTTGTTGAGCGCGTAATAGATGGAGCCGGAGAGCACGTTCGCCCAGTCGTCCATGCGGCTCTGCTGGATCAGTTGCTGGATTTCGTAGCCGTGCATCGGCCGCATGCGGAGAAAGCCGAGCACGATGAGATTCGTCACATTCACGGCGGTATGCTCCTGTCTGCTGGTTGGACATTGGATATCCAACATTGGTTATTTACTGTTGAGTATACGGCGGCGCGGTTCGGAATGTCAATGGTCCGCGGGACGGAGCCGGGGATCCGTCTTCGAGAGGGCTGCGTACCATGTACTGCAAAAATGCATTATATTCGGCTGGTACTTCCGCGAACCCGGAAAATGTAATGCAAATTTGCATTATATCCGGCTATTTGGACGGAATTTCAAATAATATACTGCAAATTTACATTACATTTGAGCCATCCTCGTCCCACCGCCAGATGAAATGCAAAATGGCGTTGCCTCGTCCGGGGAAGTGATTTGTCCGGAGATGAGCCTCGGAAACCTGCCGTCACATTCTCGAACGGCGAAAAGGCCCCGCGCCAAGCGCGAAGCCTTCCCTATCCGATCCTTATTCGTCCATGGACTCAATTGGCGGCCGACTGCTTGCGGCGGAGCGCCTCGAGCTGCTCGTCGATTTGCGCGGCCATAGCGGCTTGCGGCGCCTGCGGGTTCCGGTAACCGCCGCCTCCATGGGACTTGCGCGCCTCATTCTCCGCTTCCCACTGCAGGATTTTCTCCTCGATCCGCTCGAACCCGCGCGCCGCGGCCCGTCCGATGTCGGAAATGCCGGCGAACGCCCGGGCGCCGAAGCCCGATCCGCTGCTCCCGGCGCCTGCCGCCGCCGCTTTCTCCGCGCGGGCGGCCAGCTCGACGCGCTTCTCGCGCAGGCGGGCCAGTTCCTCCTTCGCCCGCTCGATCTTCGCCTCCAGCTCGGCGACGCGCGCGCCCGCTTCCTGATGCCAGACCGCATACTGCTCGGCCTTCTGCTCGAACGCCAGTTTGTCCGCAATGGCGGCTCTCGCTTCGGCCTCCCGGCCGGCGGCCAGCGCTTCGGCCGCGCGCTCTTCCAGCTCGGCGGCGATCCGGAGATATTCCTGGCGGCGCAACTGCGCGGTCCGCTCGACCGCCCGCTGGCTGTGCAGCGCTTCCTGCGCGTCGTCCAGCTCCTCCTCCATCTCGCGGATATAGTGGTTCAGCATCATGACGGGGTCTTCCAGACGGTCCAGCGCTTCGTGGGCCGTGGCCTTCGCGACGTCGGCGATACGTTTCCAGATGCTCGTCATCGGTGTTGCTCCTTTCGCAATGTGTTTTTTTAGGAGTGGCCGCCAACGGTTGAAACCGCGTCCGTCAGCGATACCGGTAATAATCGAAGTGCGGGTCGAACCTGGGCGCGTACGGCGGCTCGGTCGGCACGACCAGACTGCACAGCAGATAGATCAGCAGCACGGTGCCGAAGCTGAACAGCGCCATGATGACGGTCGCCAGGCGAACGAGCGTCGAACTGGCGCCCAGCCAGGCCGCGATGCCGCCGCACAGGCCCGTCAGCATTTTGTCCGTTCTGGAACAATACAGCTTTCTCATGGACGATTCTCCTTTCCCGATACGAAGGGGCCGTGTTGAACGGTTGGTGATCTCTTGATCTCTTGTTGATTGTATTGTAGCGCCCGCCGGGAGATGACCGTAACGGTCCCGCGGCGGTTTTCGGTTCTGGACCCGAGTCGGGGCCGGTCCCCACCCGCGGGCGGAATCGCGGGGCGGCGGGTTGCCGGGCGGCGGGGATGCGAGGACGGTGCGAGGTTGCGGCGTTTCCTGAGCGATGGGTACAGGGCGGAAATGGGAACAGCGGAACGCACCGGAGCGGCGGGGATGCGAGGCCGTGGCGCGGGATGCGGGGTTCCTGAGCGATGGGGGGGGCGAGGCCGAAGCGCGATGTGCGGCGCTTCCTGAGCGGCGGGGATAAGATCGTAAAGGCGATCGCGGACGCGAAAAAGGCCGCCCGGTCCACCGGGCAGCCTCTCCTGAAATCAGCTTCTCTCCCGAAATCAGCTTGACCGCCGCTCGCCTTCCCCCGTGCGCTCGGGCAGCTGCGAGACGTAGGTGTGCGACATGCGGAACAGATCGAGCGCCCGCCGGTACTCGTCTTCGGTCACCAGCGGCGCGCCGTCCGGTCCGGCGGCGTCCGCGCCGACGGTCTTGCCGCCGTCCAGCGGATACACCGTTCCGTCCTCGAACCTTTCGCCCGGCACGAAGATCGCGCGATCGTTGACGAACGATCCCGTGGGCAGATAATAGCGGATCGGCAGCAGATTGCTGTCGTGGTTCAGCAGATCCTGGCCGAAGACGACGCTGCCGTCGAGCCGGACGCCGGCGAGATTCGCGACGGTCGGCATGATGTCGCTCTGGCCGCCGACGGTTTCGACCGTGCGCGGCTCAAGCGCGCCCGGCGCGATGATCAGGAGCGGCACGCGCAGCATGTCATAGTAGCCGTATGTCCGGCCGAGCAGCTCCTTCAGCAGCGATCGGTCATCCCTCGTCAGCGAATAGACGGGCACGCCCATATGGTCGCCGTAGATGACGATCAGGCTGTTCTCCCAGAGCCCGGCCGCCTTCATCTCGTCGACGAATACGCCCAGCGCCTTGTCCGCGTAATGCTGCGAGCGCAGGTAGTCGCCGACGAACGTGCCCCGGTACCGCTCGGGCAGGTCGAACGTGTCCTTGTGCTCGGGCAGGTTGAACGGATGATGCGCGGACATCGAGATGAGATTCGCGTAAATCCTCGCGCCCTCATCCGCCATGCGCTTCAGTTCGGCGACGCTCTTCCGGTACAGCACCTCGTCGGAGGAGCCGAAGTGGACGAAATCCTCGTCCCGGAAAAACCGCTGGTCATAATACCGGTCGAACCCGATGGCGGGGTACAGCTCGTTGCGCTTCCAGAACCCGACGTCGTTCGTGTGGAACGTGACCGCCGTGTACCCCCGGCCGTGCAGCAGACGCGGGAGGCTCGGCAGCGCCTTGTGGCCGTAAGTCTCGGAGGCGGCGCCGGCCGGAGGCGTCAGCAGCGACGTGTTCGCCACATATTCGGCGTCGGACGTGTTGCCCGCGCCGACCTGCTGGAACAAGCGGGGAAAATAAATCCCCTCCTCCTTGAGGCGGTTCAGCACCGGCGTCACTTCCACCCCGTCCACCTCGAGATCGAGCAGCATCGTCTGGAGCGCTTCGAGCTGGACATAGACGATGTGCCGTCCTTCCGCGGCCCGCCACAATTCGGGCGCGGGCTTCGGGATCAGCTTCTTCACTTCCCGCACGATGGCCGGCGTGATGACGGAGGGTTCGAACAGCGCCTCCTGCCGGGACGTCAGCATGACGTCGACCTCGTAATTAATGATGCCCATCCGCTCGGCTCGCGCCAGCTCGTTCACGATGTCCCGGTTCGGCGCGATCTGAAGGGCGCAGACTCCGAGCATGACGACAAGCAGCACGGCGGCCGACGCGCGTTGCAACCGGCTCGGCCGCGGCCGAACCGCCCAGCGCCGGAATCCGCGATGCCGGGCGGCGAGCAGCGCCATGACGACAAGATCGGCGAAGATGAGCAGGAAGTAGGGGTGCATTAATTGAAAAACGCTCCCCTTCACTTCCTTGACCTGTCCGATCTGCGAGAACGCGTGGTAGGTGACGATGATGCCGAAATATTTGTAGTACATGATGACGGCGAAATAGACGCAGGTAAAGATGAGGTTGACCATGGCGTAGGCGAGCGTCTTGCGCCTGTCCGCGAGCAGCTCGATCAGCGCGAAGGCCGCCCAGACCGACGGCAGGGAAGTGACGAGCGGTTTCCAGACGGAACCGTCGAAGATGACGCTTGAAGTCAGATAGAACTTGACGGTCAGCAGTAACGTAAACACCGCGAACGGGCTGCGTAACGCTTCACGCACGCGTTGTTTCATTGCCGGAACCCCCTATCGTTTCTCCCTAACATCATAGCGCAACGCGGGCGGCCAAGAGAAGTCCGTGGTAAAATGGTAACGGAATCTGCAAAAACGGAGCGATCCTGGGTATGGATAGATTGGCCTCACCGGACGGGAACGCCGGGGCCGGGCGTTCCCCGGGCGAACCGGGCGCGGAGCGGGGAAACGGGCCGGAGCGGAGGTACGAGCCGGAGCCAAGCCGCGAGCCGGAGCGGAGGCTTGAGCCGGGGCCGAACTCCGGCGGGGCGCGGCCCGGCCGGGCGGAGCGGCTGCACGCGGCGGGCATGGCGGCGGCGCTCGCGCTGTGCGTCGTCGGGCAGCTCGTCTGGCTGCCCGATCCGCTGCCGCTGCCCGGCGGCATGCGGTGGATCGAGGCGCTGGACGCGCTCGTGTATCTGCTCGCGCTGCCGCCGGCGCTCTGGACGGCGGCGGCGGCCTTCCGCCTCGCGGAAGGCCTGGCGAACGGCGGGCGCCGGCGGGCGCTGATCCCGCCCGCCGCGTCGGCCGTCCTCGGCGCGGCCGCCTGCGCGGCCGTCTTGGCGATCAGCCTGGAACCGGCGCGCATGTTCACGGCGCTCGGCGCGCTCGGGGCCGCATGGATCGCGGCCTTCGCCGACCTGGCCTGCGCCGAGCGGCGCCGGCGGGGCCGGCGCGTTCCGGCGCGCACGCTGCGCGCCTTCGCGGCCATGCTCGCCCTGCTGGCCGTATTGTTCTGGCCGACGGGCGAGATCGTGACCACCCCCGGCCTGACGTTCGACGTCAGCCGGTACGCCCGCGCCGCGGACGGCGAGCCGAAGGGCAGGATCGACGGCGTGCTCGTCATCGGCCGGCCGGCCTTCCTCGCCGACCGGCTGTACGCGAAGCTGTTCCCGCACTATGAATTCGAGCCGATCGAGGATCTCGGCATGCCGCTCGCCGAATACGACGAGCTTGTTCGCGGCCTGAAGCTCGACGCGGAGGCCGCGGCGGCCGCGATCGCCGGCGAACGGACCGGCCGCGGCGAAGGCATCCGCATGCGCGGCGCGCGCGTCACCGCCGTGCTGAAGGACAGCCCGGTCTCGGGCGCGCTGCATGCGGGCGACATCATCACGGCGGTGAACGGAACCGCCGTCCGCTCCATCGCCGAGCTGACCGGGGCGATGCGGCGGGTCGCGCCGGGAGACGCGGTCGAGCTCGCCGTGCGGCGCGGCGGAAGCGAGGCGCTTGTCCGGGCGCCGACGCGGCCGGCGGAGGACGATCCGGAGCGGGCGGTGTTCGGCATCATCGTCGAGAACGCCCTCGACCCGGATGTGCCGGACGGCATCCGCTACCGGCGGTATTTCATGCACGAAGGCGGCCCGTCGCACGGGGCGATGCTCGCGCTGGCGCTGCTCGACCAGTGGACGCCGGGCGGCGTCACCGGGGGATTGCATGTGGCGGGCACCGGAACGATCGGTCCGGGCGGCGTCATCGGCCAGGTCGGCGGCGTCCGGCAGAAAGCGTACGCGGTCAGCCGGACGGGTGCGGACGTCTTCTTCGTGCCGGCGGGACAGGAGGACGAAGCGCGTCTGGGTGCCCCGGATCTGACCATCGTGCCGGCGGCGACGCTGGATGACGTGCTCAATTGGCTGAAAAGCGGCGGATAATGAGGGATAACGGGCCGGTATGACGCGAGAACGCGCCAGAGCCGGCCTTGTTCCGTTTGCTTTCCGGGCGGCGGGGTCTACAATAGGGGGCAAGTGGCACAACCGGACAAATGTACCGGAAGGGGAAGACACCATGGGCATAGGGTCCCGGATAAAGGCGTTTGCGGGGTTGGGCGGCACCATTGATCCGAGCCGCCGCCTGTCGTCTGAAGCGGTCCTGACGATCGGCATCCACAGTCTGTTCCAGTTCGGCGCTTCGATGGCGGGCTTGTTCCTGAATCTGTACCTGTGGCGTCTGACCGAGGACCTCGTCGTCAACGGCATCTACAACATCATCGTGTTCCTGTTGACCCCTGTCGGTTTTCTGACCGGCGCCTGGCTCGCGAAGCGGACCGACCGGCTCGTCACCTACCGGATCGGCATCGTGCTGACCGCGCTGTTCTATCTGCTGGTCATCCTCGCCGGCACGGCCGTGGTCAACCATTACGTCTGGTTCGGATTGTTCAACGGCTTCGCCTCGGGCATGTACTGGACGGCCTATCTCGTCCTGATGTACGAAGTGTCCACGGGAGCGAACCGGATCCGTTTCCTCGGCCTCAACACGACGTTCTTCAGTCTGGCCGGGCTGGCCGGTCCGGCGGTTGCCGGCACGATCATCGGCATCATGGAAGGGCTTACCGGTTACCTGGTCACGTTCTCGCTGTCGCTCGTCCTGTTCGTCGCCGCGGCCGTGATCAGCCTTCGCATCCGGCCCGCGGAGACGCGCCACAAGGCGTTCTACATGAATCTCGTGCCGCTGGCCATCCGTCGGCGGCCCGCCTGGCTGAAGTCGCTTCTCGCGTTTTTCCTGTGGGGGTTGTTCCAGGGCATCACGCTGTTCCTGCCCAATATCATGCTGTACCGTACGGTCGGGCGGGAAGATTGGGTCGGTTATCTGACGATCTTTTTCTCCGGCCTCGTCATCCTGTCCAGCGTCACGATTTCGCGCTTCGGCCGCGAGCATCTCGGAAGGCTGTACGTCCTGCTGTCGTCGGTCGGCGTCGCCGCCGGCGCCGCTTTCCTGTTCATCGACTTCAAATTCTGGACCGTCGCCGTCTTCATGGTCATGTTCTCGCTCGGCAATCCGCTGATGCAAAATACATTGTCGAACGGCTACTATCGCCAAATCGCGCTGCTGCCGCTCAAGGGCCAGCTCCGGAACGAAGCCGTCGTCCTGCGGGAGACGTTCCTGAACGCCGGCCGCGTCCTGTCCATCGTGGCGCTGCTTGTGTTCGCGGACAATCTCGAGTCCGCCATGCTGCCCGCCGTCCTGTTCGCGGCGGCGCTCACGCAGACGCTGATCTTCTTCCTCGTCGAGAACCCGGCGCGGCAGCCGGCAGAAAGCAGGTGAGAAGCCCGTTGGGCAAACCGGGTCTCATTGTCGCGCAGTTTCGGAAATATGGGTTGTTCTACGTGCTGGCGGCGCTCTCCATCGCGGCGGCCAACCTGATCCACGCGCTGTATCCGGCCGTGCTCGGCGACTTCGCCGACCGGGTGGACGCGAACGGCCTGACCGCCGAAGCGGTGCGCCGCAGCGGTCTGGAGCTGCTCGCGATCGGCGCCGGTTACTGCGTCCTGTTCGGCGTCGGCCAGTACATCAATCATCGGCTCGGCCGGTACTTTGAATTTGCGACGCGCCAGAAGCTGTTCCGGCATTTCACCGGGCTCAGCGAGGCGTATTTCTCGAAGAACGGCATCGGAAAACTGCTCAGCTACGTGATGAACGACGTAACGACGGTGCGGGAATCGATCGCCAACGGGCTCAATCAGCTGACGAACGCCGTCGTGCTGCTGTGCTCGTCCGTGACCATCATGCTGCTGAGCGGCATTCCGCTGTCCGTGATGGCCGTCAGCATCCTGCCGCTCGGCGCCATTCCGTTTCTCGTCGTTTATTTCGGCCCGCGCATCCGCAGGCAGTCGCTCAAGGTGCAGGAATCGCTGGCGGCGATGACCGAGTCGGCGGAAGAGCAGTTCGGCGGCATCAAGGTCACGAAGACGTTCGCGGCCGAGCCGATCGCGCGCTCGCGGTTCGGCGAGACGGTCGACCGGATCCGCGAAAATCAGCATCTGCTCGTGAAGCTCAGCGGCAAGTTCCAGGCATCGCTGCCGCTCGCCGGCGCCATGGCGCTCGTTATGGCGATGACCTGGGGCGGCGTGCTTGTGGTGCAGGGGCGGCTCTCGCTCGGCCATTTCGTCGAACTGACGCTGTATCTGCGCATGATCGCGAACCCGCTGCAGCAGATCGGCAACGTGATCAACATGGTGCAGCGCGCCCGCGCCTCGCTCGAGCGGCTGAACCGGCTGCTTGCGACCCGGCCGGACATCGCCGACGAGGAAGGCGCCCGGCCGCTGCCGAAGGAGGCCGCGTCGATCGAGATCCGCGGTCTCACCTTCACCTATCCGGGTGCCGGCCGTCCGGCGCTGGCGGATATCTCGCTGGACATAAGGCCGGGCATGACGGTCGGCATCGTCGGCCGGACCGGCAGCGGCAAGACGACGCTTGCCAAGCTGCTGCTGCGCGTCTATGATCCGCCGCGTGGGAGCGTGTTCATCGGCGGGCAGGACATCCGGGAGACGACGCTCGAGAGTCTGCGCACCGCCATCGGCTACGTGCCGCAGGACGGCTTCCTGTTCAGCACGACGATCGCGGACAACATCGCGTTCCACAACCGTGCCGAATCGCGGGAGCGGATCGAGGACGCGGCGCGGCTGGCGGACGTCTACGACAACATCGCGGGCTTTCCGGACGGCTTCGACACGAAGCTCGGGGAACGCGGCCTCACGCTGTCCGGCGGCCAGCGGCAGCGGACCAGCCTCGCCCGCGGGCTCATCAAGGAAGCGCCGATCCTCGTTCTGGACGACAGCGTCAGCGCGGTCGACACCGTGACCGAATCGCGCATCCTGCGCAATCTGAGGCGGACCCGCCGCGGCAAGACGACGCTGATGATCGCCCACCGGATCAGCGCGGTCATGCACGCGGACCTGATCGTCGTCATGGATGGCGGCCGGATCGTCGAGCGGGGGACGCATGCCGAACTGCTGCGCCTGGGCGGCCATTATGCGGCGCTGGCCCGGATGCAGGGGGAGGAGGCGGTCGTCCATGGCTGACGGGAAACGCGGAAATCCGGCGCAGGCGGGAACCGCGCAGCCCGGCGGAATGTCGGTGCCGCGGGGCGGCGAACGCATACCCGAAGTCCCGTTGGCGGCGTCGCGGCCAGGCGGCGGACGGCCATCCGGCGAACCGCTGCAGCCGGCCCTGCACCGGCGGCGGGCGATCCGGGCGCTGCTCGATTATGCGCGGCCGCATCGCCGCAAGTTTCTGCTCGGCTTCCTGTGCACGTTCCTCGCGATCGCGGCCGACCTGCTGCAGCCGGTCATCGTCAAGACGGCGATCGACGACACGATCCCGCTCGGCTCATCCGGCATCCCGATCCTGATCGGGCTCGGGACGGCCTACGCGCTGCTCGCGATCGTCGGATTCGTCTTCTCCTACTGGCAGAGCAACCTGCTCCAGCGGGCGGGGCAGGCGATCGTCGCGCAGCTGCGCAAGGATCTGTTCCGCCACATCACGAGCCAGTCGATGTCGTTCTTCGACCGGCATCCGATCGGCAGCCTCGTGACGAACGAGTCGAGCGACACGGAGACGATCAACCAGTTTTTCACCCAGGTGCTGCTCAGCCTCGTCCGGGACGGGCTCATGCTGGTCATGATCATCGGGTTCATGTTCTACCTCGACGCGGAGCTGGCCCTGTACGCGCTGCTCCTGATCCCGGTCATCGGGGCGATCGCGCTGCTGTTCCGCCGCGCGCTGCGGAACGCGTACCACCGGTCGCGGGCGCAGCTGTCGCGGCTCATCGCGTTCACGGCGGAAAATCTGTCCGGCATGAGCCTGATCCAGGCGTTCCACCAGGAGGAGGAGCAGAACCGGCGCTTCACCGAATCGAACCGGACCTATCTCCGCGAGAATCTGCGCGAGGTGCGCGCGACGATCCTGTTCAACCGTTCCTTCGACCTGCTCGGCAACGCCGCGGCGGCGGCGGCCGTCTGGCTCGGCGGGTACGCGGTGCTGAACCAGAAGTTCGAGTTCGGCGTGCTCTACGCGTTCATCACGTATATCCGGCAGTTCTTCCAGCCGATCAACCAGCTGACGCAGCAATGGAACACAATGCAATCGACGATGGTGTCGATGGAGCGGCTGTGGCGGATTTTCTCCGAGGAGCCGGAGGTGCGAAACCCCGACCCGGAGACGGCCGTATCGTTGAGAAAAGAGGACGTGCGCGGACGGGTCGATTTCAACCGGATCCGGTTCTCCTACGTGGACGGCTAGGACGTGCTGCGCGATCTCGACCTGCATATCCGGCCCGGCGAGTTCGTCGGCATCGTCGGCGTGACCGGCGCGGGCAAAAGCTCGCTCGTCAGCCTGCTCGCCCGCTTCTATGACGTGGACCGGGGGAGCGTGGAGATCGACGGCGTCGACATCCGGCGGCTGCCGATGGACACACTGCACCGGATCGTCGGGCTCGTGCAGCAGGAGCCGTTCCTCTTTTCGGGGACGATCGTCGACAACGTCCGCCTGTTCCGGGAGGAGATCGGCCGGGAGCGGGTGATCGAAGCGTGCCGGTTCGTCGGCGCGGACGAGATGATCTCGCGGCTGGCGGACGGTTACGATACGCGGCTGTCGGAGCGGGGAAGCGGTCTGTCGGCGGGCGAGCGGCAATTGATTTCTTTTGCGCGGATCATCGTGTTCCAGCCGAAAATTCTCATCCTCGACGAGGCGACGGCGAACCTGGACTCGCATACGGAGCGGCTGGTGCAGGAGGCGCTGGACCGCGTCGCGCGGGGGAGGACGACGCTCGTCATCGCGCACCGGCTGTCCACGATCCGGCACGCGGACCGGATCATCGTCATGAAGGGCGGCCGCATCATCGAGGAAGGCGATCACGAGTCGCTGCTCGCCGCGGGCGGCTACTATGCGGAACTGCATCGCCATTCCCGTCATCCATCGCGGGCCGGAACGGCCGGATAAATCCGGGAAGGGAGCCATGACCGTTGACAAGGAACAAGAAGAAAAACATTCTCGTGGCAAGCCTTGCGGGGATTGTGCTTGTCGCGATCCTGATACTCGTTTATCCCGCGGCCAAACTGGAAGTCATCAGCCGGTATTATCAGTGGTACGGATCGTATGTTTATTTTCCCGGGGAAACGGCCTGGCCGGCGGATACGACGTCTGTCGGCACGGAAACCCGGTCGGCGGCGTATCGCGCCAAAGGCGTCAGGCTGACGAACGTGCTGTATTATCCCGGGCTGCGGCAGTTGTCCTTCGGCTATGTTTACGGCGATGAGCAATATGAAAAATATGAAATCGCGCTGGTCGATTCCCGGGGGCAAAACGTGCCGGGCGTCCTGCTCGTATCCGGCGGCGAGCGGTTCCGTGCCCGGTACCTGCAAAAGCTCAACTTCATGCTGGAGGAACCGCTCGGGCAGCAGGAAACATACACGATCCTCGTCCTGGGCGAGAACGGGGCAAGGATCGGTTCTCTGGATTTCGCGGTCCGCCTTCGTTGATGAAATTTGACGAACTTTGTTGAACGATGTGATTTTTCACATTTATTTGCGCGATGGAAGCCTGTATACTAGGATTGACCGACAAAATATTGGAAATCTTGCCTTGTTGATCGACAGGGGAGGGGTTCCATGCGCGCGAAAATGTGGTCCTGGCTGGCGCCGGGGCTCCTGATCGGCATCTCCACGGGTGCCTACTTCTTGATTGACGGAATGTCGCACCTTCACGGCGGGAGGCTGGAGCATCCGGTCGGCCACTTCTACATTGTCTCGATCGTGTCGCTGCTCGCATTGCTGGTGTCGATTGCCGTCGGGGTGGCCGGAGTCCGGCTGCGAAACGTGAACATCACCTTCCTGTCCATCGGATTCATTTCGCTGGCGGGATTGTTCATGCTGCACGGTCTTTCGACACCGGGTTTCCTCATCCATGAAGGCGGTGCGTTGCCCGCCCTGGCCGGCCGGCTCAGCGTCATCATCGCTTCGGCCTGGGTCTTCCTGTCGGCGCTCCCGACCGACGTGGCCATCGTGCGCTGGCTGTCGCGGGCGCAGCGCGCGCTCATGCCGGCATGGACGGCCGTCTTGACGTTCGGCATCCTGGTGTCCGTCGCCAATGCCGATCTGATCGATCGGGTGATTCCCCATCCAACCGTCAACCCCTGGGTACCCTGTCTGATCACGACGGGATTGTGCCTGTTTTCCATGTACCGCTACCGCCAGCTGTATGTCATGACCCGCTTCCCGATCCATCTCGGCATCGTTTGCAGCTCCAGTCTGCTAATCGTTTCAATCTTCATCATGGCGTACGGCACCGTGTGGGAAGCAAGCTGGTGGCTGTATCATTTCACCCTGTTCGGATCGATGGTCAGCATGGTTGTCGGTGTCGTGGCGCAATACATCGGCCAGCCGACCGTCGCGGGCCTGTTCAAGACGCTGTTCCGTCCCGATCCCCGCGGTCTGATCGATTCGTCCATCTCGCCGAGCGTCCGGGCGCTCATCGCGCAGACCGAGGACAAGGACGCCTACACGGCGGGACACAACTACCGCGTGGCGATGTACGCGCTCCGGCTCGCCGAGCATATGGGCGTGCAGCCGCGGATGCTGCGTGCCCTCGCACAGGGCGGTATCGTGCACGATGTCGGCAAGCTGTTCGTGCCCGATGAAATCCTGAACAAGCCCGGCAAGCTGACGCCGGAGGAGAGGGCCGTCATCGAGCTTCACCCCGTGTACGGTTACGATCTGTGCAAGCAGCTCGGCTTCATGACCGAGGAGCTGGAGATCATCCGCTCGCATCACGAGCGGTGGGACGGCAACGGCTATCCGGACCGGCTGAAGGGCGAGGCGATCCCGTTGCTGGCGCGGATCGCCGCCGTGGCGGACGTCTACGACGCGCTGACGTCCTCGCGAGCCTACAGGTCTGCGATGAGCCACGAGGACGCGATACGGATCATCGCGCAGGAGAGCGGCAAACAGTTCGATCCGCGCTGCGTGGACGCCTGGCTCGGGCTGGTCGAGGATGATCCGGATTTCTTCCGCGCCATGCACGGCAAGACGTCGGCGGTCAAGACCCCGCCCATGCCGGCGCCGGAGCCGACGTGAATCGGAGAAGGGGTGTGGTCCGGAGTCGCGTGAAACGGAGCCGGAGTGATCGGACAACGCGCGCTCCCCGTCCCGGCCCGTCCGCCTGTCCGGCCCCTTCGCCGAAGGCGCTGCTTGCAGCCGCTGCGCGGCCTTCCGCCAACCCGGGGCGTCACCGCTTCTCCGCCGACAGATCAAGCCAGTCCAGTTCCTCCCGCGTCAGCTTGATGTCCGCTCCCTCGCGGCAGGAGCGGAGTTCCTCCACGTTGCGGGCGCCGATCAGGGCGCAGGTCGGGAACGGCTGGTTCAGCACCCAGGCCAGCGCGATCTGCACGACCGACGCGCCTTTCTCCCGCGCGAGCCGTTCCGCCCGGCGCAGCCGTTCCCAGTTCGCGTCACTGTAGTATACCCGGACGATGTCCGGATCGTCCTTCACTTCGGGCGTGAACCGTCCCGAGAAGAAGCCGCGCGCGAGCGACGACCAGGACAGGAGCGGCATCTGTGTCTCCTCATGCCAGCGGAGCGTCTCCGCGTCCGCCGACACGCAGCCCGGCCAGAACGGCTCGTTCGCCTTCGCCAGGCTCAGGTTCGGGCTGCTGAACGAGAAGCCGACCAGCCCGTGCGCCTCCGCATAGGCATTCGCTTCCCGCAGCCGCCGCCATGTCCAGTTGGAGCCGCCGATCGCCTTGATCCGGCCGGCTTCGATATGCTCGTTGAGCGCCTCGATGATCGCCCCGACCGGCACGTTCGGATCGTCCCGGTGCAGGGCATACAGTTCGACATGATCGGTCCGAAGCTTCTCCAGGCTCCGCAGCAGGTCTTCCCGGATCGTCTCCCGGTTGACGCGGGGGCCCCGCTCATCGTGATGCGCGCCCTTCGTCAGAATGACGAAGCGGTCCCTCGCCTTCCGCTCTTCCATGTACCGTCCGAGCACTTCCTCGCTCTCGCCGCCGCAATAGATGCGTGCGGTATCGACCGTGTTGCCGCCGACCGCCAGAAAGGCGTCGAGATTCGCGGCCGCCGTCTCGTAGTTTCGGCACCAGAAATAGTCGGTGCCCTTGATCAGTCGCGATACCGGTTTGTCCACCCCGGGGATGCGGATCGTCTCCATGGGCGCATGCTCCTCCCGTCGCGCGTGATTGTGGTGTTCCTGTAATGATTATAGGGGATTTGGCGGGCGGAAGATACCGTCACAATCCGATCTGTAATTTTGCAACCCGATTGAAAAAAAGCGACCTTATCTCCCGCCGGCCGCCGTTCTACAATGGGATTACGGCCGGACCGCGGGATGGACGACACCGTTCTCCGGTCCCGGGCCATCGGGAGGGATTCGCGATTGGACATGGACCTTGGGGCTGAACTCCGGCATGCATCCGCGACGCGTCGGCAGCGATTCGTCAAACTGTTGCGCAGGCTGGCCGCCCAGCGGTATCTGCAGCTCATGGCGCTCGCCGGAGCGGCGTGGATGTTCGTCTTCAACTACATCCCGATGTACGGCATCATCATCGCGTTCAAGGATTACGACATCATCCGTTCGATCGCGGAATCGCCGTGGGTCGGCCTGGAACATTTCCGGGACGTGCTCGAGGACGAAGAGCTGCCGCGCGTGTTGCGCAACACGCTCGGCATCAGCCTGATCCGGCTGGCCGTCGGTTTCCCGCTGCCGATCCTGTTCGCGCTGCTGCTGAACGAGCTGCGCTCGCTCAGGCTCAAGAAGGCGGTGCAGACGATCTCCTATCTGCCGCACTTCCTGTCCTGGGTCATCCTCGGCGGCATTCTGGCGACCTGGCTGGCGGATGTGGGCCTTGTCAACAAGCTGCTCATCGCGCTCGGCATCCTGGACGAGCCGATCTGGTTCCTTGCCGAGCCGTCGTGGTTCTGGACGATCGTCATCACGTCGGACATCTGGAAGGAGCTCGGCTGGTCGGCGATCATCTACCTGGCCGCGATCACGGGCGTCTCGCCGGAGTTGTACGAGGCGGCAACCATCGACGGCGCGAACCGGTTCCAGAAAATGCGCTACGTCACCCTCCCCGGCATCAGCGGCACGATCACGATCCTGTTCATTCTCGCCGTCAGCGGCGTCTTGAACTCGAACTTCGACCAGATTCTCGTCTTGCGCAATTCACTGAACGAGAGCGCCAGCAACGTGATCGACGTGTATGTGTACCATGTCGGGCTGCTGTCGGGCCGGTATTCGTACGCGACGGCGTTCGGCCTGCTGAAATCGATCGTCGCCCTGATCCTGCTCCTGACCGCCAACAGCGTGACGAAGCGGATCAACGGCACCGGGCTGTTCTGACATCCGTGAGGGAAAGGCGGTGAATGCCCATGCTATCCCGGAAGCAGCTGTCCACGGGCGACAAAATCTTCGACGCGGCGAATGTCGCCGGCATGCTGCTGCTCTGTTTCCTGACGCTCTACCCGATCTGGTACGTGCTCGTCAATTCGCTGAATGACGGGCAGGACGCGATGCGGGGCGGCATCTACTGGCTGCCGCGCAAGTTCAGCCTCGACAACTATGAAGCCGTTTTCGCCAATGCGGGCATCATGACCGCGATGGGGGTCACGGCGGCCAAGACGCTGATCGGCGTCGTCTGCCACGTCTTTTTCACCGCGATGGTCGCCTACGCCTACTCGCGCCGGGAGCTGATCGGGCGGAAATTCTACATGATGATGGGCACGGTGACGCTGTTTTTCGGCGGCGGCCTCATTCCGACGTTTCTGCTCATCCGCGACCTCGGCCTGCTCGACAAGTTCGCCGTCTACATCATACCGGCGCTGTTCAGCTTCTTCGATCTGATCATCTTCCTTGCCTTCTTCCGGGAAATTCCCGACGGACTGGAGGAAGCGGCCCGGATCGACGGCGCGAACGACCTGTCGATCTTCGTGCGGATCATCATTCCGGTGTCGATGCCGGTCGTGGCGACGATCGCGCTGTTCCACGGCGTCTGGCAGTGGAACGACTATTTCACCGGGATGATCTACATCAACAATCCGGATCTGCAGCCGATCCAGACGTTCCTGTACCGCGTCGTCGCGCAGAGCAGTTCGAACCAGATCGTCGCCAGCGTCGGGCCGGGCATCAACCGGACCGTCACGAGCCAGTCGATCAAGCTCGCGACGATGGTTGTGACGACGCTGCCGATCGTGTTCATCTACCCGTTCCTGCAGAAGTATTTCGTGAAAGGACTCATGATCGGCTCGATCAAAGGGTGACACGCGAAGGGTGATACGGTTTACGGTTTCCGGACCTGGAAACAGGCTTCATGTCATAACCGGATCCAAAGAGAGAGGGGTAATGCGCTTCATGCGGAAACGAACCACGAGATTCACGGCCTTGACGCTCGTCCTGGCGCTCATCCTGACGCTTGCCGCCGCGTGTTCCGGCGGAGGCGCAAATGACGGCTCCGGCGCCTCGGGCGGCGCGTCGAACACCGGCGCATCGCAGAATGCGAACGCCGGAAGCGAAAGCGATTCCGCCGGGGACGGAAAGCCGTCGGCCGACGAACCGGGCTGGAAGTCGAACACCGATCCGATCACGTTCGACTGGTACATCAACTTCGCCTGGTTCCCGAGCAAATGGGGCGAAGATCCGACGTCGCAGTACGTGACGCGGAAGACGGGCGTGGACATCAACTTCATCGTCCCGGCGGGCAACGAGAACGAAAAGCTGAACGCGATGATCGCGTCCGGCAAGCTGCCCGACTTCATCACGCTCGGCTGGTACGAAGACGGCGTGAAGCGGATGATCGAAGGCGGCCTCGTCCTGCCGCTCAACAAGCTGGCCGAAGAATACGACCCGTACTTCTTCAAGGTCGCCGACCCGGCGAAGCTGTCCTGGTACACGCAGCCGGACGGCAACGTGTACGGCTACCCGAACGCGTCGTCGTCGCCGAAAGACTACGAGCTGTACGGCGAGCAATATACGTCGAACCAGACGTTCGTCGTACGCAAGGACATGTACGAGGCGCTCGGCAAGCCGGACATGCGGACGCCGGAAGGTTTCCTCGACGCGCTGAGAAGGGCGAAGGAAATGTTCCCGGTAGTGAACGGGCAGCCGCTCATTCCGCTCGGCCTGCACGAGTTCGGCGAGACCGGCAACTATTCGCTGCAGGACTATCTGCAGAACTTCCTCGCCATTCCGCGCGAGAAGGACGGCAAGCTGTATGACCGGCAGACCGATCCGGAGTACGTCCGGTGGCTGAAAGTGTTCCGCCAGGCGAACGAGGAGGGGCTGCTCGCGAAGGACATTTTCATCGACAAACGCCCGCAGATGGAGGAGAAGATCGCCCAGGGCCGCTACTTCGCGATGCTGTATCAACGTTCGGACTTCACGGCGCAGCAGAACGTGCTGTACGCGAACGACCCGGACTCGGTGTACATCGCCATCGACGGACCGGCGAACGCGAACCTCGATCCGCCGACGCTGGCGGGCCCGTCGATCTCCGGCTGGACGCTGACGCTGATCTCGAAGGACGTGAAAGACAAGGAGCGCGCCATCCAGTTCCTCACCTACCTCATCAGCGAGGAAGGACAGAAGGACCTGTACCTCGGCGAGAAGGGCGTCACCTGGGACACGATCGACGGCAAGGACCAGTTCCTGCCGGAGGCGCTCGAACTGCTCCAGACGGACCGCTCGGCGTTCGACAAGCAATACGGCGCGTCCTTCACGTTCTGGATGCTGATGGACACGAACATGAACCTGCAATGGACGCCGCCTTCGGTCGAGCCGTTCAAGCAGATGGAGGACTGGACGAAGGGCAAGACGTACAGCTTCTCGCAGTTCGACCTGCTCGATCCGCCGGCCAATTCCGAGGAGGGCATCGCGAAGACGAAGATCGACCAGGAGTTCGGCAAGGCGCTGCCGAAGCTGCTGCTTGCCAAGGACGAAGCCGAGTTCGACAAGATCTGGAACGACTATCTCGCCGAGCGCGACAAGGCCGGCTGGGATAAGCTCCAGGCTTACCGTCAGATGAAATACGAAGAGAATGTCAAGAAGCTGGCCGAGTTTCTGAAGTAGACCGGCCCGGCTTCCCCAGGTCCGCCGATGCCGCCCTGTACGGGGCGGCTATCGGCGGCTTGTCGCTTCCGCGGGTGCGGCGGCGAAAAGCGCTGCGGAGACGTGCGGATTGCCGGTGCAGGCGGCCATGTGCGGATCGGAGTGCGAAATCCGGCGGCAGTTCGGTCTGTATCGTTTTATAATAGATGTCACATCGACCGCCGATCGGCACATCGGTCACGGACAGGGGGATATGGCGATGAAACAGCGACTCGGCCGATGGATTCGTGAAATCGCATACAAAATGGAACAATGGCCGATCCAGCAGCGGCTCATCATGACGTACATCGTCATCCTGCTCATTCCGAGCCTGCTCATCGCCTGGCTGCTGTTCCGCGACATGTCGGCGGAGTACATCGACAAGGCGAGGCGGGAGAGCGAATCCGCCATGGAGGTCGAACGCGCGAACGTCGAGAGCAACATCGAGACGATGCTGCGGGCGGCGGAACTGGCCTACACCTACAAGGACGTGGAGGAATATCTGCGCCTCGTCCGCGAGCCGGAGACGCTGGAACTGATGAACATCCGCGACCATCTCGTCTCCGTCATGACGCATCTGCAAAACACGAACCCGAAGATCCGGCACATCCGCATTTTCACGGACAACGAAAACGTGCGGGAACTGTATCCCGTTTTCTGGCGGGAATCGCGAATTGCCGGGGAACCCTGGTACGAGACCGTGAACGGGCTGAACGGCCAGATCCACTGGCAGGTGTCGCCGAGCGACGACGAGCTGATGCGGCGCGGCGTGGTGGATGATGTAGTGCCGGCGCCGGTCATGATGCTGCTCCGGGAGATCGAATACATTTCCGGCGTCCACGCGGGCGTGCTCGAGGTCGACATGCGGCTGCAGAACTTTTTTCCGTCGATCTATACCCGCTACGAAGGGCAGCCGGCGCAGATGGTCGCGGTGGACCGGAGCGGGGAACTGTACTTCAACCGGGACAACCCCTGGCTGGCCGAGGCGGGCGTGACGGAAGAGCAACTGAAGGAGCTGGCGGCCGCGGCCGGAACCGACCGCATCCGGAGCGTGCCGTTCCGGGCGGACGGACGGCCGATGCTGGCGGTGATCGCCTATTTCGACCAGCTCGACATGCACCTGATCAACGTCGTCTCGCTCGAACAGGTGCTGCACGACATGAACGAGGCGCGCAACAAGCTGATCGCGGCGATCGTCTTCCTGCTCGTCGTCCTGTCGACGGTCACCTGGTTCTCGGTCAAGCTCATTCTGAAGCGGCTCATCATTCTGCGCGACTCGATGAAAAAGGTGCGGCAGGGTGACTTCTCGTTCGACATTCCGGTGCGGGGCGGGGGTGAAGTCGGCGAACTGGCGCATCATTTTCGCAAGATGCTGAAGAAGATCAACGAGCTGATCGCCGATGCCGTCCGGAAGCAGGCGGCGTCGAAGGAGGCGGAGCTCCGGACGCTGAAGAACCAGATCGACTCGCATTTCCTGTACAACACGCTGGAGAACATCAAGATGCTGGCGGAGATCGAAGGCAAGTTCGAGATTTCCGACGCGCTGACCTCGCTCGGCGGGCTGATGCGCTACAATCTGCGCTGGACGAGCGAGTACGCGCAGCTCAGAGACGAGCTGGCGCACGTGGCCAACTATATCGCGATCATGAACATCCGGTTCGAGCGCAAGATCCGGCTGACCACCGACATTCCGGAACGCTGGCTCGGATGCGAAATGTTGAAGCTGACGCTGCAGCCGATCGTGGAGAACGCGGTGAAGCACGGCATTGCGGAGGGCGGCGGACGCGGCCTCGAAATCCGGATGGCCTGCCGGGAAGAACGGGGCATGCTCGTGCTGACCGTGGAGGACGACGGCAAGGGCATGACGCCGGAGCAGACCGCGGCGCTGAACGTCAAGTTGGAACAGGGCGGCGCGTTCATGTTGCCGGACGAACCGGCGAGGGAAGGGAAGGAGGGCGGTATCGGCCTGCTCAACGTCCAGCAGCGCATCCGGCTCTATTACGGACCGGGATGCGGCCTGGCCGTGGAAAGCGAAGAAGGCCGGTACACGCGCGTCACCATGCGGCTGCCGCTGCGGAGCGGGAACGGAGGGGCGGATGAAGATGCGAACGTTGCTCATCGTCGACGATGAACGGAATATCCGGCTTGGGGTAAAAGCGATGATCGACCGCGAATGCGCCGGCCGGTACGAGACGCTGACGGCGGAGGGCGGCAGGGAGGCGCTGGCCGTCATCCGGTCGAGGCGGGTCGATGTGCTGATCACCGACATCCGGATGCCGGAGATGGACGGGTTCGCGCTGATCCGCGAGGCGGCGGAAGCGGGATACCGGCCGGCCGTGGTCATCCTGAGCGGGTATGATGATTTCGCCTACGCGCGCGAGGCGATCCAGTACGGCGTGAAGGAGTATTTGCTGAAGCCGATCGTGCGCGAGGAGCTGTACCGTGCGCTGGACCGGGTCGAGGAAGCGCTGCGCGGGGCCGAGCAGACGGAGGCGCTGCGGCAGGAAGCCGAGCGCTACCGGACGGATATGGCGGCCAGCGTGTTCGCGTATCTGCTCGTCGGGATGGCGGCGGACGAGGCGGCGGCCATGCAGCGGGCGGAAGCGGCCGGCCTGACGGAACTGCTGGAACCGGATTACGCCGTCGGCGTGCTCAAGACCGCCGGAGATCCGCTCGGCCGGGCGAAGGCCGAGGATTGGCTGAGGCAGCGGGCCGCGGAAGGCCTCAGGGCGGTCTGGACGGCCGATCGCGACGGGCTGCTCGTCTTCGCATCCCCCGATCCCGGCCTGGCGGAGGCGCTCTCCGGGAAGCTCGCGGAGAGCTGTGATCCGCCGGTGTACATCGGGCTCAGCGAGCGCGAGGTCTCCGCGGCCCGGCTGGCGCACCGGTACCGTCAGGCGAAGCGGGCGCTCAAGCGGAGCCTCGTCATGCCGCCGGTCCGTTCGGCGGTGCTGGCGGCCGGGCCCGCGTGCGGCGCCGGAGCGGCCTCCTGCGCGGCGGACGTGCCGCAGGATCAGGTGCGCAAGCTCGCGAACATGCTCGGCACCGGCCGCGACCCGGAGATGATCGCGCTCGCCGGCCGCCTGTTCGAGCTGCCGGATTCGCCGGACGGCGGCGTCGCCTACATCGAGGCGCTCAGCAAGGCGCTCAACGAGCATGTGTTCGACCAGGTGTTCCGCACGTACGGCGAGGAATCGGTCGAGGTGCTGAAACTGTACCGCCGCGTCGGCAGCCTCGACCATTACGCGTCGCTCGCGGATTACCGGCGCGACGTCGAGGAGCTGCTGCTCCTGCTGTCGGCCTACATCCGCTCGCTCCGGTCGGCGCACGCCGAGCACAAGGAAATGCGCGCCGCCGTCGCGTACATCCGGGAGAACTATTGGAAGGATCTGAACATGGCCATGGCGGCGAACCACGTCTCGCTCAACTACGCGTATTTCGGCCAGTTGTTCAAGGAGTACACGGGGGAAAGTTTCGTCTCGTACCTGCGCCGGGTGCGCATCGAGAAGGCGAAGGAGCTGCTCGTCCATACGGACGCGAAGGTGTACGAGATCGCACAGCGGGTCGGCTTCGACAATGTGAAGCATTTCAACCGCGTGTTCAAGGAGCAGGAGGGCGTTACGGCGCTCGAGTACCGGCAGCGCCACGCGGCCGTCGCCGCGCCGGAAGCGGGGGGCGCGGAGCGCCGGTAGCGCGGGTGCGCGTTGCGGACGAGCGAAGCGGGAGTTCGTGCGACTGCAACGCGGTATGCGCGCTGCAGCACCTGCAACGTCCGAAATCAACGGAAGTCCGGACGACTCCGCAACGTTTGCGGGTCTCCGGACTTCCTTGTTACGGGCCGGTTCACGGCGCCTTCAGCGTGAGTTCGAACTCGCGGTCGCCGAGGTCCGTGCGGGATGCTTCCCAGCCGAATACCGCCGCGGTCTCGGCGAGCGGCACGAAGGTTTTGCCGCCGATGAGGCTCGCCGGATGGGACAGCGCGATCGTCTCGCCGCCCATTTGCGCGGTCGGTTCGCCGACCGTCATCTCCAGCGAACGGTCTCCGGCGGTGAGCCGGAGCCGCTTCGTCTCCTGGTCCCACGCGAGCTCCGCGCCGAGCAGCTCCGCCAGCCCCTTCGCCGGCACGCGCAGGTTGCCGTCGTTCCCGATCATGACGGCGCCCAACGAGATCGGGGTGCGCCCGCTGGCGTCTTCCCGGTAAAGCCGGATGCGGAACAGCCGGTCGTCGTCCGACACCGCGGCTTCGCCCACCTGCCGCTCCAGCTCCTCGACGAATGCGCGCACGTTGTCCGCCGTGACGAGATACTTCGGATCCTTCCGGCCGATCGCCTGCGCGATCCAGGTGTTGATGTCCTGATGGTGGTGCGACAGATCCTTGAACATGTCGAGATTGAACGTCCAGTCCGCTTCCGTCTGGAAATCGTACACTTCGACGTTCGGGTAGCGGCTGAATTGCTCGTACATCCATTCCTTCATGATGAGCTGGTACCCGTACCGCTCGGGATTCGTCTCCTTCCAGACGACATGGCGAAGGATGCTGTACGGCGGATAGTAGATCAGAAACTTCACGTCCGGATATTCCTCGATGAGCGACAGGACATTCTTCGTAAAGTTCTCCTGCACGACCCCGAGCGGATCCTCGGGGCCGTACGACGCCTCTTCCACCAGCGCTTTCCGGTAATGGCGGATGGTGACGTCCTCCCCGAACGTGACGAGGTAATTCCAGTTGTACAATCCTTCCAGACCTTGCACGTGGCCGGTCCGGTATTGGCGGATCAGCCCTTTGAAGAGCTGTTCGTAGGGCGTGTAGTTGAACCAGTATTTGTAGTCGTTCAGGATGTTGTTGTCGTACAGGAAATCCGGGAACTCGTTCCGGCCCTTGTTGACGTTCTTCTTGAGCGCGAAATAGTCGAGCCCCCACAGCACCGTCTTCACCTTGCCCGTCTCGAGCGCGAGCCGGGCGATCTTGCGCTGCTCGTCGGCGTAGGACCCCTGCAGCGACAGTTTCATCGTCTTGCCGCCGATCGCTTCTTCCACCTTGCCCGGGAAGAAGTTCTCGGTCATCGACGAGCCGATGATGATCGTCTCGTAGTCGTAGTTTTTCGCCAGGCCGGGGTTCTGATACCGCTCTTCCGGCCAGTACACCGGCTTGTAGAACCACGGCTTGTGATAGAACTGCAGCGGGTCGACGACGTACGCGGTCAGAATGACCAGCCCGGTGAGCAGCATGCTGCAGACGACGAATGCCCCGATCGTCCGTTTGTACAGGGTGGAGCGCTTGATGCTGCGCCTTGCCGCAAGTTGTACCGGCGGCAGCGGACGCATCGAATCGTTCGGTGTCATCACGTTTACGCCGCCTTTCTAGAAGTTGAAGTACAGGAACTCGGAAATCCGGTTCATGAAGAAGAGCGAGATGACGAACATGGCGGCCATCGCCAGCCCGGTCTTCCAACCGGGACGGAAATCGTGCTCCCGTTCCGACGAGTTGCGGGTGAACAGCACGATCGGCAGGAAAATGGCGATGAGCAGAATCGGGAACCAGAGCGATTTCACATGGCCGAGCGCGACGCCGTTCAGACCGGCCATCCCCTTGAGCAGGCGGAGCGCCTGATCGAACGATTCGGCGCGGAAGAACACCCAGGTCACATTGATGAACAGGAACGTGATCGCCCAGGCGAGCCAGCGCGGCATCGGACGGAAAAATTCGCCCCAGATCCGCTGCACGATCTGCGCCGCGCCGTGCAGGAAGCCCCACATGATGAACGTCCAGCCGGCGCCGTGCCAGAAGCCGCCGATCAGGAAGACCGCCATGTTGTTGAAATACGTCCGCAGCTTGCCCTTGCGGTTGCCGCCGAGCGGGATGTAGATGTAATCGCGCAGGAACCGGCTCAGCGTCATGTGCCAGCGGCGCCAGAAATCCTGGATGCTCGTCGCCTTGTACGGCGAGTTGAAGTTCTGCGGCAGCCGGATGTTGAACAGGAGCGCGATGCCGATCGCCATGTCGGTGTATCCGCTGAAGTCAAAATAGAGCTGGAACGTGTACGACAGCGCCGCCACCCAGGAGTCGATGAACATGTGCGCCTTGGCGAAGCCGTCGTTCGCATATTTGGCGAACGTGTCGGCGATGACGACCTTCTTGAACAGGCCGATGCAGAACACGAATCCGCCGCGTGCGGCGTTGCCCCAGTTCCACACCTTGTTCCGCAGCCGGTCGAACTGCGGCATCATTTCGCCGTGGTGCAGGATCGGACCGGCGATCAGGTGCGGATAGAAGGTGACGAACAGGATGTAGTTGATGATGTCGTATTCTTTCGCCTTCTGCTTGTAGGCATCGACGAGGAACGCGATCTGGGTGAACGTGAAGAAACTGATGCCGAGCGGAAGCACGATTTTGAGCAGCGGGTAATCGGTGCCGAGGGCGGCGTTCAGATTTTCCAGGAAGAAATCCGCGTACTTGTAGTAGCCGAGCAGCAAAATATCGCCCACGATGCCCGCCGCGAGCAGTTTCTTGCGATGGTGATGCAGCCTGGACGTCGGTTCGCCGGACGCGATCAGCAGCCGGCCGACGGTATAGTTGAACGTGATCGACGCAAGAATAAGCGGGACGTAACGAACGTCCCACCACCCGTAGAAGACGAGCGAAGCGAGAGCCAGCCATACCTTGGCGGCGTAGGTGAGCCGCAGACGGCACAGGATGAAATAGCCCGCCACCGTGATCGGGAAGAAGGCAAAGATGAATACGTACGAGTTGAACAGCATCTGTTGCGGTCACATCCCACATTTTAATAAGACAAGTATATTGTAACAAGGCGAGAACGGCAAACGTTTCCCGGATGGCGTGTTGTTGTTCTGTGATATTGTCAGGGTGTAACTGATCCGAGAAAATGTCAGTATGAGCAAGGAGCAGATCACCTTGACAAAGAACGAACTGAAACGCGTTATGGTCATTGAAAAATGGATCGAC